>ERZ779992.90-NODE-90-length-67012-cov-3.597040_pt1 | contig 67012 bp, 69 predicted proteins | sample MGYA00511934_ERZ779992 | MGnify/ENA primary metagenome ERZ779992 (study PRJEB29588, sample SAMEA2163248) | human gut metagenome | biome: human gut; feature: human-associated habitat; material: faeces | place: Denmark | collected 2008/2010 ...
TAATAATAATAAATAAATGATAATAAATTAATAAAAATAAATAATTATTTATAATAATAAAAATAATAAATATAAATAATAGAGAAATTAATAAATAGTTATAAATATTACATAAAAATCTAACTAATTTTTATATGATTTTTTTAATTTTTTAGAATCAAAATTAGAAAGTTAAAAATTAAATAGAAATAAAATCTATTAGTTTAAGTACTGTTAATTATTTTTTGAGTATTTTTTTAGATTTAATTAAAAGATGAGAGCAAAAATTTAAAATTAAATAGAAAATAAATTAGATTAAAAAGAGGGAGATTTATTTTTTATCTATTTTTTGTTTTTGATCGTTTATTAAATTTTAAATAGAAATAATTAAATAAAAATAAAAAAGTAGTCTTAAATAAAATTTAGCGAGTATTTATTGAAAATAATTGTCCGAGCTGAAGCATAGGAAATAAGCGGTTTAGAGAAAATTTAAGAAATGTGCTAGAAATCGATATCGCTTAAAATGGCTTTTAAGACAGGTGAAATTTTATATATAAAGTTAGTTGGAATATAGACAAAAAATCGAAAATAAAGGAATTTGAGAGGAGCTTTTTCCTAATGATAAAAATAAAATGTGTCAAAAAATAAAAAATAGGAAAAAAATAAAGACAAGAAAGATGTATTCAATTTTTTAATAGATATAAAATTAAGAATAATGAATTTATAAAAGAAGAAAAATGAATAAAAAAAGTCGAGTGATAAAAATATGGGAAAAAATAGAATGTAACAAAATTAGAAATCACAAATAATAAATAATTAATTATTAAATAATAATAAATAAATTAATAAAAATAAATAATAATAAATATATGTTTTTAAATTAGTTAATAATCTTTGAATGCCTTGTAACTCTACTCCATTTAAATAATATTGTCCAGATAAAATCACATATATAACAAATGCATATCCCAAAAATGATAAATAATATAGTACTTTTAATATTTTTACTTTCATAATAATTTCTACCTCATACTAATTTTATCATACAATAATGCCATATAACAACAACTTAAATTCCTGCTACTTGAAATTTAAATATTGTTACTTTATAATATGTTTTAAAAGAAAGAGAGATATAATGATAAATAACACGATAATAGAAAAAGTTAACGAATTAATAAAAAAATTAAATATTAAAAACTATACAGGTATTATAGTTTACGGAAGTTATGTAGGAGAAAGAAATAATAGTTTATCAGATTTAGATGTAATGATAATTAAAGAAAATTACCATACATTAGACTGTGGTAGTATGATGATTGATAATGTTAGAGTGGAATTTTTTATAAATGATTTACAAAGATTATATTCTTTAGCGGATAATGAAATTAATAATAATGATCCCTCTCACTTAACAAAATTTGCTACTTGTGAAATAATCTCTGATACAAATGATAAAGTAAAAGATTTTGTTAATTATGCTAAATATTTATATAATCAGAAAATACAATGTTTTTTTACCGAAGAAGATAAATTTTCTATATTTTCTATCAACAATCGTATTGAAGATTTAGAATCACTTATAAATCAAGATAGTTTTTATGCAGTTTATTTTATTGTTTTAGAGAAAATAAGAGTATTATATTCCAAAATAAATGGTATAATTGATTTACCTTTAATGAAAATTGAAAGGATTTACATAGATAAAGAGTATGCTAATAACTATATAAATTCCAGCATTCACACATTACCAAATGAGACATTTATTTCCCTATATTTAAATTGTTTAAATATCAATGATAAAAATGTAATGCTTGATAATTTAGAAAAGTTGTATAATTATTCTTTTGCAAATCTTGATTTTAATCCTCAAAATTTTTGCTTAAAATTTACGAAAAAAGCTCCATTTAAGATTTAATCATATTTACATCGACTTTACATTTTACAAAATTTGTGGTATAATCATATCAGTTAAGGGGGATAATATGAAAGAAATATTTTTAGAATATTTAAGCGAACTTATTTATATGTTAAAAGAATATGAAAATAGTTGGTGGGCAGAATGGATGGAAAAAGCCTACATAAAATATCGTGATGAAAATGACATTGATAAATTTTTAAGAGCTTTCGGTGGTATGGGAAGTTTCAGTGATTCTATCTTTAAAAATGACTGTACTGACTTAATTAAAACCATAACATCAAATATGGGTTATGAAATAAACAAAAATGGTTATACTGATGTTTATGAAATATTAGACAGAATTGTAAAACACGACATTGGTTGGATTAAAGAATGCACCGAAAATAATAGAGATATAAGTTATTATCAAGAAAATGAAAAAAGACTTGCCTTCTATAGTTACCTACTTGAAAACTATGTTCCTGGTAACTTACATGAAATTAATACTGCTTATTTAAAGCAATCTCAAAATAAATCAAGATAGTTTCTTAATTGAAACTATTTTTTTGTTCATTAAAAATACCAGTAATTCTTTGAGAAATTTTACTTGTTAAATAATAAATATAATCTTTATTTTTACCATTATTACCATTCAATAAATATTCAATAAATAAAATGCTTGAAAATAAAAATTAATTAGTTTATAATATACCTTAAACAAAGGAGGCATTATGAAAGAAACTTTTTTAGAGTATTTAAATGAACTTATTTATATGTTAGAAACTTATGAAGATGGTTGGTGGTTAAAATATGTTCAAGAGGCACGCCAATCATATTTTGAAAATAATAATATTTCTAAATATACGAGCCTTTTCTGTGGTATGGGAAGTTTTAATGACATAGGATTTAATTGCAAGATTACTCAAGTTCTTCAAGATATCACTTATGAAATGGCACATTCCATCGAGCAAAGTAGTTCATTTGCATTAAATAATATTTTAAATAAACTTATTAATGAATATGGTGCGTGGATTGAGGATTTAACTGATTTACAAAATGAATATAATTATACAATTTTTTTGACAGAAAACTACGTTCCAGGTAATTTACATGAAATTAATACTGCTTATTTAAAGCAATCTCAAAATAAATCAAGATAGTTTCCTTAATTGAAACTATTTTTTTGTTCATTAAAAATATTTGTAATTCTTCGAGAAATTTTACTCGTTAAATAATAAATGTAATCTTTATTTTTACCATTGTTATGCGAGGTATTTGGACAAACAACAATCAAAGATACCTTCGGATCATCATAAGGAAAGAAACCAGCCATTGTAAGAGTTAATGTTTTAGTATCTATTTTACCATCATTATTTGTATCAATAAAAGATTCACTTGTACCAGTTTTACCTGCTGGAGAAAGATTTTTATTCATAAATCCTAAACCTGTACCATTATTCATTACTTCATAAAATCCCTTATGAATTTGATTAAAGTCATCATTTGAAATTTGGACATTATCCACTACCTCATGCTTATTTTTATAAATTATAAAGTCATTATTTTTTATCTCATTTACAAGTGAAGGACTAATTCTTTTTCCTTTCATTGCTAAAGTATTAATATAATTAAAAAGTTCAATAGGTGTATAAGTATCATACTGCCCTATCGCTAAATTTAAAAGTAAGTCATCACTAATAATATTTCCCTTAAGACCTGGTTTTTCATTAGGTAAATCAATACCAGTTATAATGCCAAGGCCATATGAAGAAAGCATATCTCTATAAATATTAAATTCTTTTTCACTTGCATTTAGATCCATATTGGGTGTATACTTTTTTCCTAAAAGCGAAATTGCTATTAAAAACTGATAATAATTTGAACTCATTTTAAGGGCACTAACATCATCTAAATAACCAAGTTCTTTAAAAGAACATTTTTCAGTTTTATTTTTTAGTTTTACACAACCATCTAAAATCTTTTTACCTTTTTCAATTAGATTATATTTGTATCCAACACTTATCGTAGCTCCCTTTACTACAGAACCCATTGTAAAAGCACTATTAATATTATTTAAACTAATATCAGTAAAAGTATTATCATTTAAATATCTTTGTCCATTTAAGGAATAAACTTCAGATGTTTTAGGATTTCCTACGATTACAAAAGCATCATTTAAATACTGTGTATTAAGATGTTTTTTAGCCTTAACAAGTTCCTCTTTAATAATTCTATTTATTTCATTAACTAAATTTATATCAATAGATAAATATAAGTCACTACCCTTTTTACCATGAGAAATTAAAGTTAAACTATTATCATTATTTACTTTATATTTTGCATTTGTTCCTTTTAAATATTCTTCATATTCTCTTTCTAAACCAGAAATACCTACCTTTTCATATAATTTATAACCTTTTTTTAAATAATAATTTTTATTTTCTTTTTGAATAGGGCCGACTGAACCTAATACATTTTTTAAAGTATCTTTATATGGATAGAATCTTTCAAAACTTTCTTTAATAAAAAGTCCTTTGACACCACTATTTAAAACTAAAGATATTTTCTTTTCATCTAAATTATCTTTTAAAATTATATCTTCATATTTATAACTATTATTAACTTTTTTTAAAAATTCATCTTTATTTATATTAAAATTATTATAAATTTAAATTTTGAATAGTTTCTTATCTATTTTTCATATGAAGTAATTTCATTTTTTCTTAATTCTTCTATTTCATCTTTTAAATCATAAAAATCATTATGTAATACTACCGGAACATCATTTTCTAACATTTCTATATCTTTAGTAATAATAGAAATATAATAATTAAATAATTTATTATTTAGCGTGTGATTCAATACATCTTTCGAGTTCAAATTTAATACAGTTGTCTCACATTACATACATTTAAAAGTAAAGTAATACATTGTATTTTTATATAACAAATTAATATTTCATTTAACCAATCTAGCTTTTTCCTTTATTCCACTTAGCATTTTTTATTACTAAAGTAACTATATCAATTATTTATAATAAAAAATTTTTAATATCTAGAAATGGTTAAGACTCCTTGACTGAACAGTAACATTTAAAATAATATAACGTAAACTTAACACGCCAATTTTCGTTTTTATATTTATTAGTGCGATAATATAGTATTATTATAGTAGGAGGAAAATAATGAATAATAATAACAATATCAATATCAATAATATTAATTCTTTAGAAGGAGAAATAGAAAATCTATCAAATTATTTTACAAAAAAATCAAAAGAAAATATTAAAAGCTGGTTAATTACTTCATTATTAATCACAATAGTATTTTGTTTTGTTATAGGAATTGCAATATATATTATATCTATAACAAATAAAAATATAGATACAACTAGGTTTCCGTTTAATATCAATAGTGAAACATTATTTTCTATGTTTATAATCTTAACAATAGTTGGTGCTTATCTTTATGTATTTCTAACTGCAAGTAAATCAACTGGTATATCATCATTAAAAATAAAAGTGAATGGAAATGAAAGCGAATTAAATAATAAAATGAATGAAATACTTAAGTATTTATATTATAAAGAAAAAACATATAAAGGAAGAAAAGTATTTTATGCATATAAAGAACGTTGGGCATTTAATATTAATATCACTAGTTTAAAAAGATATCTTGAATATTATATCGAAAATGGTGAATTAAGAATAAATGTATGGGCATCAATTTATGGAAAAGAACTTCCAATCGATAATAAAAGAATGGGATTTTATCATAAGAAAGCTTTAGTTTATGATTTAGAATATATTAAAGAAAATATAAATAAATAATTATAAAATTCTTTCAAAATAAATAAGCATAAAATTGATATGCTTATTTTTGTTTGAATTCTAATTTTGCTTGATCACTTTTTTGTTTTTCTATTTCTTCCATTACTTCTTGTAAAGCAGTTAAAGCTTCATATAATGTTTTTTTATCATTACCCTTCAACATTTTATCTAATTTTTTAGCAGTCTCAACACTTGGAACGACTAATCCTGAAGTCAAACTGGTTTTTTCATGCTTTGAATTAAACATATCATATATCTTTTCAGCATTCTTTTCAATTTCAGAAGAAGCTTTTTTATCATCAAGGTGAAACATACTACTATTTCCATCATCTAAAATTGTATCAGCAGGCATAGCATAATCATAAGGATATATAGTTCCACTTGAAGTATTTAACGAAGTAGTTGATGAAGACAATGCAAGTGTACTTTTAAGAGGACCAAGGAAGTTAAAAACTTCAGTTGAACTTTCTAATGTAGAAAAAGTTATAGCACCTTTTATCAAATACTCTGCTATCTCAACTAATGAGGAAGACACAGTACAAGCAGTAGTAGTTGTACCTGTATTAATTGTTAATTTAGTTATTATATCATCATTATTTGTCATTATCTTTACTTTCAAGTCTTAATCTAATTACTTGTTCTTCTCCAATTTTTTTCTCTTCTAACACTTCTTGTAATCCTGTCAACACTTCATATAATGTTTTTTTATCATTACTTCTTAATATCGCTTCTAATTTTTTAGCAATTTCCATATTAGAAACAACTAGCCCTGATACTGATTCTTGTCTTTCATGATTCTTATTAAATGTATCATATATTTGTTCAGCATTTCTTTCTACTTTAGCTACATCAGTATTATTACGTGTATAAATATTACCAGAAGAATCAAATATTTCAGCATCACCAACATGTAATGTAACTGGTTCACCCCTTACTGTACCAGTTAAACATCCAAGACCTGTCATTGCCCCAGTAGAACCAATTGGGCCAAAATCAGTAGCTAATTCACCAACACCACTAGTGGACATAGTTGTACCTTTTGTTAATGAAAAAGGTGCTGTGCTTTCATTTGCGGTAGTATGTAGTGAACTTTCAAATAATAATATTGCCCCTGCTACACCACCAAATATAGCACCATATGCTAAAGCACTCTCACCTTTATCTTTTAATACTTCTTTTCTTTTTTCTTCTTTATTATTTTTCATATCATCTTCATTCATAACATTTTTCTCCTTTATTATTTCAAATTATCTTTTAATATTATCTTTATTAAAATATAACAATACAATTCCTATATATATATTATAATACTACTCCTTGCTTATTTTCCATACCCATACTTCTTAAAACTGTATTTAAATATTTTGACTTATTCATCATCACTCTTAAATTATCAGCAAGTTTCATCTCATCATCAATAAACACTTTTCCATACTTCATATTCCTATAAAAATCTATAGTTTTCTGATTATAATTTGATATTAATTCACATAGATATATTCTTATATCTTCTCTTTCAGGTACATTATCAACGCTTATCACACTTAATATAATATTATCTATAAGTCTAGCATTTTCACTATTTCTTTCATTATATAATTCTTCAATACTTTTAATACCATTTTCATTAAATACAATTCCTAATATTTTATATTCACTTAATAATTCTGGATATTTTTTTAAATATGAACTAGCATTTCTTAAAAATATATTTAATTTTAAACCAGGTACATTATTTCTATCATATGTAACCTCTAAATTATCATTTAAAAACTCTAATGATTTAATTATTATATCCACTTTCTTATCATCTTTTTTATAACCTGATTTTTCTTTTGCTTTTTTATATCCTTCAAGTGATGCTTTTATTTCTCCAGTAGAAACATCATAATTTCTTGACATTTTTCTTGATAATATTACTCTTTTTACAAGACTCATATTTATATCTATAGCTGGTTGTCTTAATTCATAAAGATATGAAATATATTCAAGTAATGATACAAAATGTTCATAATCACAAAATCCATCTTCTTTAGTTTTTTCAAATGTTTTTATATGTTCTATTTCATGAGCAATTGTTTCATACATATAAAACATTGCATCATCACTACTTAAATTTTTAAATGAATTTAAATTTATTACTACTTCATATTTACCATTTTTTATATTAGGTTTTACATATCCATTTGATTTAACAATTGGAGAATTTATAATTTTAAGAGTTACTCCATCAAATCCTTCTTTTTCTAATTCTTCACTAAATACTTTTTTACAATAATCTTTATTCTTCATCTTTTCTATCCTTTTTTGTAAATGCTAATTTCATTTCTGATTCTTGACTTTCACCTTCACCCAAATCATAATGATCTGAAGTTTCTATATATTCTCTTTTATTCATACTTTTAACTAACATTTCTTGTATTGAATCTAATGATGGACCAACTTCTTCTACACCTTTATTACAACTTTTCAAATAATTTCTAAGTGCTTGTATTTCTCTTATTAATTCTTCTCTATTTACTTTATTGTTTATTATTACTTCTTCTACTTTTTCTTTATCAATATTTGATTTTACTTTATCTATACGTTTTCTCTCTCTTGCTTTTAATTTTTCTTCATGTCTAGTTATTCTAATCCAATTATACCTTTGTAACATTACACAATATGCATCCTTTAATAATAAAGTACTAAGAGCTATAACTGGTACAACCGATGCATTTAATATAATCATAAGTGCAAGTCCAACACTTCCAAATATTAAATTTTTAACATGAATAAATCCATTATAATATAAATATTTTTTAAACTTATCTATAGATACTAAATCTTTACAATCATTAATATGATAATTAATATTTTTCTTTTTATCCTTAATATGTATTAATTTTTCTAACTTAAATGCTAAATTTCTAAAATGTTTAACACCAAGTGCCTTATAAATTTTTAATTCTAAATCTTCTCCCTTTTTCTTTTCCATAATTCCCCTTCTTTAGTAATTGCATATTATACAGCACAGATATCTAAAAATCAATCAAAATAGCGAAATATTATTTCTTTTCTAACGATAAAGTACTACTATTATCAAATAACTCAATATAACTATTAATTTTATTTCTATATAATGTTAATACTTTTCTAATAGATTCTATTACTTCAAGTTCACTAATTCCTAAAATTCTTGATATATCTTTCACATTATAATATTTACCATTTATATAACCATCTTAAGTGAAAAAATAACACACTCCCTATTAGAAAGTTCATACATATATTCAGGTATATTTAAATTTCTTAAAAATTCTAATAATTTTCATACGTCTATCAAGTGTTCCTGAAGTAATAATAATCGATAAATCTTCACCAAATCTTTGAGCAAGTGCTTCTTGATTCATACGTTCAGAGTCAAAACCATAAGCTAGCATTATCATTTCTTTTTCAATAGGAGGTAAATCATCAATTATTTGTCTTAACACTCTATTAAATTCTTCCTTTTCATACTTTTCCATAAAATTAGAATTTTTATCTTCTAGAGTATCCAAAATTTTTTATCGTCCTCACAACTAGATATAGTCTCATCTAAACTTATATTATTAGCATGCTTTTTATTCCTTTGTAAAAACATTAATATTTTATTTTCTACACATCTAGAAGCATAAGTAAAAAATATTATTCCTCTATCTAATCCATAAGTATCAACTGCTCGATTTGTTTAAATAATCTCTCAGTTTCTTCTAATTCCAATGAACTAGGTATATCAACTATAAATTCTACTTCCGTCGTTTAATTTTCCCTTCAGTAATAAATTGTCTATATGATAGTATTAATTATAAGCTTTTTCAACAAAAATAAAAAAGCATTTATTTCTAAATACTTATTTTATATTTACTTAGTCTTATATGTTTTTCTTGTGATTCTTTAGTTGTTAATATCATTTTATGTAGATTTATTATAATAGCATTTAGTGTATTAACTATATCTTCAATGTTATCACTTGGTATATTAATACTAAATGCCGGTTCTGGTCTTACACTATAACTTCTTAATTCTTTTACTAGAGAGTTTATTTCATTTAATAAAACGTTTATTATTCTGCTTTCTTGAAAGTCATTTCTATAGAGTGATTCTAGTATTCTATAAAGTTCGAAATTTACTAAGTCTCTATCTAACTTTCCACCGCTTAATTCTTTTAGCAATTTATTTTTATTATCAATTAGAGCCAGTTTTTCTTCTTCTAATGAAGTATTACGTATACTTTCTAGTATTGGATGTAGTCTTATTCTGAAATTTGTTTCATATTCTTTTAATGTTTTGAATCCCAAATTTTTAGAAGTTCTTAGAGTAATTTCTTTACTTAATGTATTCATATATTCTAAGTATGATTTTACTTTATCTCTATCATTTCTTAATTCCTCAAAAATTCTTTGTTTAAATTCTTCTTGTTTTTTAGGATCACTACTTAGTTTTGGTAATACTTCATTACTTAATTTTTGTATATCTTTTAATAATTCATTATTTGTTTCTATTTGCCTTCCGTCTAAAGTATCTATTAAACTATCTATAAATTTTAATATATTGTAATATTCTTTAGATGATTCAGTACTTCTTTTTATTTTATCAAGAATTCTATTTAAATCAGATATTAGTTTTAAATGTAATCCTTCTTCAGTATATACTTGTAAACCACTACTAGTTTCTAAAGAATCTATGTCTTTATTATATTTATCAATTAAGTTCTTTATAACTTGATTTACATCTTCAGTACCGTGATAATATTCAGCATAAACGCTAATTTCATTTATTAATGCAGTTAGCGTGTCTTCTTGTTTTACTTCAAACAATATCCTTTTAGGTATTTGATTTAGAATTGCTTCTTTAACAAAGTTATTTTCTAAATACTTGCGAACTTGGCTTTCATTATATGATAATTCTCTTTTAATAGGAGCTACTTTTGGGTATAATATTGGTCTTCTACGAGGATGTGGGTTGTATATTATTCCACATACTGGTAAAGTTGTACACATTAGTTCTTTGTTTTTAGTATCTACATACCATCTTAAAGGTTCAACTTTATAAATTCTTTCAGCATACCCTTTTGCTTTATAAGTTATATACTTTTCACCCTCTACTTCATATTCTTTAAATTTTTTAGTTTCCACTACACGAACTTTTTGGGTTGAATATTTACTTTCCGTTGAAAATGGACTATCCTCCCATTTAAAATGATTGTCTACTGGCAATGTATATGAGTTTCCTGTGTATGTTTTATCTTTTTCTTTAATTGAATCTATTATAGTTTGGTCTTCTATTTCTGTAGCTGGAAAAAAACCTAATTCTACTATATTAGATTCATCTATGTTTTTGCATATACTATTAAATTCATCTTCAGGTAGTTTTATTATTGGTAAAAGAAATTCATACCAAGTAGCTCGATGACATACTATATTACTACGACAATAACCTTGATTTGTTACGTCCTTTTGATCAGGATTCCTATTTACAGCCATTATTATTGGATTGCTAAAAGTATCTTTATCTAAAAATAATGATAAAGATGTTCTTTCTACGTCGTTAATGTGTTCTGATACAAATGATGGTGGTCCATCTAACTCATCAATGTATGGTAATCTTATACTCACATTTTTCATAATTTTTATTCCCCTTTTTAAAATTGTTCTATATTATAACATAATTTATCCTAAAAGTAAAATGCAATTTGCTATCTTTATTACTTAAATAGCATAATGTAACTTTTATATTTTAATGTTACTTAAATAAAAAAGAAACTTAAATCAATAAGTCTCTTAAATTGTTAATAAGTTGTTAATCTATCTTACGTCCACCCCACTCAACAATAGTAAATCCATTTCTTAGGACTTTTTCTAACTTTTGTTCTTTGATATTTACCTTTTTATCAAGTGGTTTATAATCCATAATAATTCTTATTAATGTATCAGGATTTTCACTAAATTCTAAAGGCATATATTTATTTACTTCTTCTAAGCATCTAAATCTTATATAATTATATTTATTACTTTCAAGTTTATCTATCCAATAAATAATAAACTCATTGATTTCCCTTTCATTTAGTCCTAAATACTCTAACTTTTCTTCTAGAAATTTAACTGTATCTTTTCCTTCAACAATAAATCCTTCGTTCATATTTATTTCACTATTATCAATTGCTTCCCAATATAATGCATAATAATTTCTATTTGTTTTATAATCATAAATATTACCATCAGTATCAACATGAATATTCCAACTACCACTATATTTAGGATAAGTATGTGTAAGTAACTTATCATTTTTAAGTTTAATTGTTAAATCCATTTCTTTAGTTGGATAAACATACATAATTGGCTTATAAACTATATCAGAATCACATTCTTCCATGCTTACTACCCTATTGTATGCTTTTATTTCATTAATATTTTCATTATCACTAACAGGTATTTCAAATGTTTTATCATGCGGAGCACATACACCACAAGAATATCTAAAATCAAAATAAAGATTTAAATTATTATTGCTATCTACTTCTTTTTTAATAAATTCTATTTTTTCATTACAATCATCAACACCAGGTATAGTAAATAATATATATTTTACACCATCTTCTTTTGTCTTATATTCAGCCTTATACTGAATTTCACTTGATTCAAAAGTACCATACTTAGTTTTAAAAATATCAGTTTTTCTATTTATAAGTATATAATATATTATTGTTGAAATGATTAATACAAATACAATAACAAATATAAATATTTTTACATTATTATTCTTTTCTATTTTTTTAATAGTTTTATTATTATTTTTTCTTTCTCTACTTTCTTTTTTATTATTTTTCATACACACCTTCCCACCTTAATAATAGCACATGTAAAATAAAAAGACACTAATTTTTTCTCGTTAGTGTCAATCCATTTCCTTCTTCTAAAAGTCTTAATTCTCTTTCTTTAAGTTCATTTTGTTTTTCTATTGCTAGTGTTAATCTTTCAAGTATTTTAGCATTTTCATTAAACTCTTTCAATGCATATTTAAGTCCATCTGTATTCTTTAAAGCAATAGTAAGAGCTCTCATTATTTCATCACTATATGACATATTATACCTTCCTTTGTGTGATGTATAATACTATTTATAAATATGTTTGTCAAATATTAAGCAATAACTCTCTTCTTTTTAGTAACAATATTATTTATTATAATAAACATTATTGAAAATAATAACATTATAATTATATTAATAAATACCTCATGAAGATTACTTATGTTAATAACTTCTAAACTTTTTAATATTTCGTTACTATTTATAAAATAATATGTTGGTAAAATGTGAGCAATTTTTATTACTGAACTTGGTAACATTTCAGGTGGTATGAATGCTCCACATAAGAATGCAGAACCAAGTGCGACTACATTAACTATTCCACTTACTGCAACTTTACTATAACATAGAGAACTTATTAAAAGTGATAAAGTTAAACAGCAAAAAGTAAATATAAATTCATTTCCAATAAACAATAGTCCTCTTAATGTGAATAATTCACTACCAAGTATTACAAATCCAAGTATTGTATAAAGAATCCATACTACTAAAGCATACACTGAACTAGCGAGCAATAATAGTCTATTATGTTCTTTATAATTCATACTACTTATGATAATTCTTTTGTTAACAGATTGTTCATGAAAACTAGTTATTACTAAACAAATAATATATATAGTTACTGCCATTATACTATAACTTGCAAAATTGAAATATCTTGATACTTTTGTTAATTTATCAGTATTTAACTTTGAAACAATTTCAACATTAGTTTTATCTTTCAAACTTTCATTTATATTATTTATAAGTTCGCTTTCACTTATATTAGTTTTCAAATATATATTTTGTGTTTCAACATATCTACTTAACATCATTTCTGCTAAAGCAGCATCATAAGTATCTACTTTCTTAATTTCAAGTTCAACATCTTTATCATTTAGAGTATCTATTCCATAATCTTTTGGTATATATATTATATAACTAATATCTCTATAGAATAATGCATCATCTCTTGCTTCTTCATTATCTTTTACACTAACTATATTAGCATTATCACTCATATATTTAACAAGATTCTTTGTTATTTCACTGTCTTTATCATTATTTACAATTAATATGTCTGGTTTAGTTGAAGTAAAGTCTACTCCTGTATCATTAGTAGTCATATTAACTCCACCAAATACTATTAACATGACAGTATATAATATAATTGTTCCTTTATACTTATTAATTACTTTCCAAAATGTACTAAATACTGTCATATCTCTGTCTCCTTAAACTACTATAAGAAATTAATAACATTACCGCACTAAACACTAATAAACTTATAACATTAAAATAATATCTATTAAATGTATCATAATAATATAATGAATAGAATCCATCTGTTATCATACTCGCTGGATTAATAAGATTTAACACTCTTACATTTTTATCAATAATATATTTCATTGTTATACCCATCATACCAGACATAAAACACATAAGCATAGTTATACCAACAAGTATACCAGTTTTAGCATTCTCATTTGTTTTAATTAACGAAGAAACAAGAACTCCTAATGATAATCCAGCAAAAGAACCAGTAAGCATTAATAATATTACTTTATCAATATTATTACCATAATCTACTTTTAATACAAATATTGTATATATAAATAATATAAATATACCAACTACTTGAATTATATAACTTGATATTAAACTACTTATAAGTAATGATGATTTCTTTATACCAGATACTGATATTCTCTTACCAACACTATTCATATTAGGAAGAATATAATTAATAATATACATAGATAACATAGAACCATATAAACATGACATAGCAATTAATGTATAAAATTCTATCATAGTATAACTTAAATTAGTACGTGATATATCTTTAAACTTTGCTTTAGAATTATTCATGATATTGTTTGCTAAAGAAACTATTTCTTCATAATTAACCATATAATTATTATTTTCAAGTTCTTTAGTTATTATATTCGTAAGTATTACTTTCTTACTTTGTACTTCATCTATCACATATTTAGTAACAGTTTCATTAATACCACTCTTATTTACACTAACACTTATATCATCATCATTAAACAAAATACATGCACTTACTTTTTCTTCTTCAAGTAATTTTTTACATTCATTAAGAGAAGTATATCTAGTATTAAACATATAGTTTTCACTATTTTTATCACTTAATTCTTGAAAAGTATTCTTGAAAACTATATCATTATTAAAATTATCATTATCAACAATAGCTATATCAATAATATCTAATTTTTCACTATTTTCTATATCACTAAAAGCCATCTTAAAAAATGTACCTAATATTATTGGAAAGGCAAATGTCCAAAATATTAATGCTTTGCTTCTAAATAATGTCTTAAGTGAATATTTTAAATTATGTAAGAACATTAATCTCTTAAATCCTTTCCAGTTAACTCTAAGAATACATCATTTAAAGTAGGTCTTTCTACAAATATTTTATTATAATTAACTTTTTTACTTTTTAAATAATCCATAAGTTCGTTAATGTTATTTTTGCCTTTCTTATATATCACTACTAAATTATTTCTATCATATGTAACATCATCAACATTCTTAAATTCTCTTATTTCATTAATTATTTCTTCATTTAATGAATCTATTTCTAATGTTATCTTTTCTTCTATTTTAGTCATTTCTTTAAGTTGTTCTTTAGTACCTTCAGCAATAATTTTACCTTTATCAAGTATAATAATTCTATCACATAATATTTCTGCTTCTTCCATATAATGAGTTGTATATACTATAGTTGCTCCTTTATCTCTTAACATTTTAATTCCATCAAGTATATTATTTCTACTTTGTGGATCTACTGCAACAGTTGGTTCATCTAAAAATATTAATTTAGGTTTATGAGCAATACCGCATGCAATATTAAGACGTCTTAAAAGTCCACCTGATAATTGTTTAGGATAGAATTTTTTATAGTTTTCTAGTCCTACTAGTTTTATCGCATCTTCTACACATTTATTTCTCTTATTCTTATCAGTTATATAAAGTCCACAAAAATAATCTATATTTTCTAGTACTGTTAATTCATTAAAAACAGCAACTTCTTGAAATATAACACCTATATCTCTTTTTAAATCATATGAATCAGGTTTCATTTCTTTATTAAATATCTTAATAGTTCCACTTTCATATTTCAAAAGAGATAATATTGAGTTAATTGTAGTTGATTTACCACTTCCATTTGGCCCTAAAAGTCCTAATATTTCACCTTTATATACATCAAATGATAAATCATCTACTGCTTTTAAGTTTTTATATGACTTTGTTAAATTTTTAATTTCAATTACTTTTTCCATATATTCCTTTCTACTTAATGTCAACTCCGCCGAAAACACAATTACAATTTACATATATTGTATGTTTGCCATCATTATTTTTTCTCTTGTTTTCAGCACCACCAAAGAATGAAGCAGAACTTATTACTACTTTAACGTCCTCTGGTACAATTATATCTATACCTCCAAATACTGCATTACAATTAATAAGAACATCATCTTTAATTTTAACATTTCTTAAATCACAGTCAACACCACCAAATACTGCAGTTAATGTTGTTCCTTTAAATTCATCTTTATCAAATGATACCTTTTGCCCACTGAAAACTGCTACATGTTCACCTTCAGTATTCATACTTACTTTTTCACTAATCTTATTTCTAAATATAATTGAAAATCCAAATACTATTAACACTATTGGTAATAATAATTTCCAGAATAAATTATAATCCATTATACCTCTACTACAAAGTAATAAAAGAACTCCTACACTAAGCATTATAATAGACCATGTCTTATCATTCTCACTAATTATTCCTGATATACTTGGTATTATTATAAATAATGTCCACCAGCCTTTAAAAAATATATTTACTGTTAATATTCCAGTTAATTTTAATATCAGAGCTACTCCAACTAGTATTAAAGCTGAACCCCACAAAATGTCTTTCTTATTCATTTATATTTCCTTCTTTCTTTTCTATTTCTATTAACGCATTAAATTCTTCTGTTAATAAATCACTTATTTCTTTTTTAGATATTTTAATCGCATTAGTCGCTATTAAAGATGCAAGTCCATGAGTAAATATCCACATCTTGTAATGAAATGTCTTAATTTCATTATCTTTAACTCTACCACTCTCTTTTATAAGCATAGAAATCTTTTTAAAATTCTCATCATCGTCAGGTAAATATTTATCATTAGTCATAAATAATATTTTAAATAATTCTTTCTCATTACAAGCAAAATCAATATAATTTATACCTGTCTTCTTATATTCAGGTATATTTTCATCTCTTTTTGTAAAAATATAATCATAAAAGTATTGCCATATCTTTTTAATAAGTTCACTATTCATTTCTTGAACATCCCTAAATTGATAATATATTGGTCTTATAGAACAATTTAATCTTTTGGCAATCTCTCTATTACTTACTTTATCAAGTCCAGATATTCTTGCGATATCAAAAGCAGTATTAAGTATCATATCTTTACTTATTTTAGTAACAGTAGGTATATTATCATCTCCTTTCTGTATCTATTGATATTGTATCACAAGATACAATATCTTTAAAGAAAAAGATTTTATATTTAATTTAATTTTTTAATTAATATAAAATCCCATTTATAATTTCTCTGTCAAATTTTATTTTCTATTCAAATTTGTTTTAGTTCTCTAATTAATTTCGCTTTGCTCTAATTTACATGTACTTTATATATTATCCCAATCGGAAAGCTGGCGAAACGACGTTTGTAGCATTAGCATGGTCGTCACTCCAATCGCCGTTTTCGATCACAATGTAGAAATAGTTATTAGTGTTGGAACTAGGCGTGCGAAGCCACCAAGCACTAGCTCCGTTTTTCTTTATTGCTCCACTATAACTATTTGTACTTGTTCCTAAATTTTTATAATAGTCTAATTGTCTTGTTAAATCTTTTGCTGTATCACCACTTATTGTATTTGAACTTCCTTGTGCCCATACTTCTGCTGTACTTAGTAAATATAATTTATCTGTTGATGTGAAATTTTCTGTGTCACTTTTTCCATGTCCTGATACTACTGTTGTATCTATTATTGCATTCTTTATTTCATCTGGTATTGCATTATATATATCATTATTTACAAATGTTCTCATTGTTGTTGCTGGCCACCCTCCTGCATTTGTAGCTGTACCATTCATTGTATGCTCAATTATAATATCTGCAAATTCAAGTACAAATCCGCAAGCAGTTTGTGAAAAACCTGTTCTTGAACATTCACTTGGTGTTGATGTATTTGCAATACGTAGTGTATGAGTTCCATATGTACCCATATCTATAGTTTTTGTATCTCCTACATTATATTTACTTATATTCCCTTTTTTAACAGCACTAATAATAGTATCCCAAGAATCACTACTAAATGATACTGGATTTACTTTAGGAATATATTCTCCATCAACATCTATATTTCCTACAAAGTATGTCTTTTGAGCATCATTAGGCGTTGTCTCATCTAAATATAGCCATAAGAAGTATGTTGCACTTTCTCCAGTTTTAATAATATCATCTTTAAATATTACTCCATCTTCTAGGTCTGTGTAAGTATATACTTTTGTTGAATAAGAAGATTCGCTTGTACCATTTAATATTTTTAATATATTTGCTGCATGAACAGCTGATATAGTTGCACTACTATCTAAACCAATTAATTTTTTCTGAGTATCTGTTAATGTTGCATTTTCTGTTGATGCTTGTAATACTAAATTTACATCTTGTACGTTCACTAATCCATCCATATTAACATCGCCAAATTGGTATTCTGTGTCTTTATATAATATTTTCTTTTTTATTGCAACTTTTAAATGGCTTGCATATTTACTTGTTAGTCTTGCATAATCACTATAGTCTCCGCTTGGTGTAAAAGACACGTCTTCTTTTAATTTTATTTTAACAGTTGAGTCAAGAGAACCAGTGTTTTCCACTTTGAATATATAAGGTGTTTCATTTGAATAAGAACTATTATCTTTAAATGGATAAATGCCAGCTGGCACTGTTGTTCCATTTTCTACTTTTGTACCAATAACTTGACCTATATTTGTATATGTTGAATCACATGTTGTATCTTTACAGAAACTTATGTTTAAGTCTCCCATATTTATTACAGTATCCTGTCCTTTATCAACACTTAAGAACTTAGCATAAGTAACACCTATAAATATGATAACAAGTAGTGATACTGATATTAATAATGTAATAACTTCTTTTTTTATTAATTTGTCTATATACATATATAACCTCTTATTTTAAGATAATTTTAACATAATTAATTGCAAAATAAAAGATATATTGTTTTTTAATATATCTTTTAGCCCAATCGGAAAGCTGGCGCAACGCCACTAGCAATAGTAGCATTGTTGGCACTCCAACCTCCGGAGTCGGAAACAAATAAGAAAGTGAAAGCAGTATTGGAATAAGCCGCGCGAAGCCACCACCTTGAAGCACTAGTTCCGTTTTTCTTTATTGCTCCACTATAATTACTTGTACTTGTTCCTAAATTTTTATAGTAATCTAGTTGTCTAGTATTATCTCTTGCTGTATCAGTACTTATTGTATTTGAACTTCCTTGTGACCATACTTCTGCTGTACTTAGTAAATATAATTTATCTGTTGATGTAAAGCTTTCTGTGTCACTTTTTCCATGTCCTGATACTACTGTTGTATCTATTATTGCATTCTTTATTTCATCTGGTATTGCATTATATATATCATTATTTACAAATGTTCTCATTGTTGTTGCTGGCCACCCTCCTGCATTTGTAGCTGTACCATTCATTGTATGCTCAATTATAATATCTGCAAATTCAAGTACAAATCCGCAAGCAGTTTGTGAAAAACCTGTTCTTGAACATTCACTTGGTGTTGATGTATTTGCAATACGTAGTGTATGAGTTCCATATGTACCCATATCTATAGTTTTTGTATCTCCTACATTATATTTACTTATATTCCCTTTTTTAACAGCACTAATAATAGTATCCCAAGAATCACTACTAAATGATACTGGATTTACTTTAGGAATATATTCTCCATCAACATCTATATTTCCTACAAAGTATGTCTTTTGAGCATCATTAGGCGTTGTCTCATCTAAATATAGCCATAAGAAGTATGTTGCACTTTCTCCAGTTTTAATAATATCATCTTTAAATATTACTCCATCTTCTAGGTCTGTGTAAGTATATACTTTTGTTGAATAAGAAGATTCGCTTGTACCATTTAATATTTTTAATATATTTGCTGCATGAACAGCTGATATAGTTGCACTACTATCTAAACCAATTAATTTTTTCTGAGTATCTGTTAATGTTGCATTTTCTGTTGATGCTTGTAATACTAAATTTACATCTTGTACGTTCACTAATCCATCCATATTAACATCGCCAAATTGGTATTCTGTGTCTTTATATAATATTTTCTTTTTTATTGCAACTTTTAAATGGCTTGCATATTTACTTGTTAGTCTTGCATAATCACTATAGTCTCCGCTTGGTGTAAAAGACACGTCTTCTTTTAATTTTATTTTAACAGTTGAGTCAAGAGAACCAGTGTTTTCCACTTTGAATATATAAGGTGTTTCATTTGAATAAGAACTATTATCTTTAAATGGATAAATGCCAGCTGGCACTGTTGTTCCATTTTCTACTTTTGTACCAATAACTTGACCTATATTTGTATATGTTGAATCACATGTTGTATCTTTACAGAAACTTATGTTTAAGTCTCCCATATTTATTACAGTATCCTGTCCTTTATCAACACTTAAGAACTTAGCATAAGTAACACCTATAAATACTATAACAAGTAGTGATACTGATACTAATAATGTAATAACTTCTTTTTTTATTAATTTATCTATATACATATTTGTCACTCCTATTATCTATATAAATGATAACATATTGAAAAGAATTTTACAATAAAAGAAAAAAGGATTTTGGCCTTTACATGAATAATTTCATTGTTCTAATCATTTGAGCAGTATAACCTACTTCGTTATCATACCAAGCAACTACTTTTAATAATTGTTTTCCATCTTCTTCTACTATGTTAGTAAGAAGTCCATCTACTGTAGCACCTACTTCTTCACCAATAATGTCTGAACTTACTATTGGGTCTTCTGTATATTTAAGTACTTTACTTTGATTAGATTTAAACATATTATTAACATCTTCTACTGTAGTATTTTTTTCTAGTTCTAGTGTTACATCTATAACACTTCCATCTCCAACTGGAACTCTAAATGCTATACCATCTAGTTTACCATTTAAATGAGGAATAACTTTACCTATTTGTGATGCTGCTCCTGTACTTGTTGGAATAATATTTAATGATGCTGCTCTACCACGTCTTGCTTTTATACCCTTTTTGTGTGGTATATCAAGTGTTTCTTGATCGTTTGTCATAGCATGAACAGTTGTCATAAATCCTTTTTTAATACCAAATTTATCGTCTATTAATTTAAGTACTGGTGCTAAACAATTAGTTGTACAACTTGCTGCACTTATAACTTTATCGCTTAAACTTAATATATCATCATTAACACCATATACTATAGTTTTAACTTCATCTTTAGCAGGTGCACTTATTATAACATGTTTTGCTCCAGCATCTAAGTGTGCCTGACATTTTTCAGCAGAAGTAAATACTCCTGTACATTCAAGAACTACATCAACATTAAGTTCTCCCCATGGTAATTTAGATGGATCACTTTCTGCATATACTTTAATTCTTCTTCCTTTTACGAATAATTCATCTTCATCAAAACTTATTTTACTTTTATTAGTTCTATGAACTGAATCATATTTATAAAGATATGAAAGTTGTACTGGATCAGTTAAATCATTTATTGCGACAACCTCTATATCTTTATCATTTTCAAGTAACCTTAAAGCAGTTCTTCCTATTCTTCCAAATCCATTTATTGCTATTCTTAACATAATTTATTCATCTCCCTTTTATTCAAAATAACTATCTCCAATAAATTCTCTTAGTACACTTGTATATGGTACGTACTCACTAGGTATTGCTAAAAATCCATCTAAGAATTTAAGTATTCTTATTGCTTCTTCATAACAATCATTATTTTTATCTACTGAATATAATAATGGTTCAGCATATGTTCTTAATACTCCTATTTCATATGATAATGAAGTATTTATAACCATATCTGCTTCTCTTTGATATGGATAAACATATTCTTCTTCACTACTTCTCATACCTTTCCAAGTCCCTAATGTATCAGTAGCACTATATCCTCTATGTTTATAATCTCTTACCATACGTCTTAATAATCTTAAGTCAGTTGTTGATATATGATTATGTCTATCTAATCCTACTGGTGTAAATGGACTAATGTATACTTTTAATTTATTCTTTTTATCTATACTTGAACTCAATCTTTCATTTATCGCATGTAGTCCTTCTACTATAAGTATTTGATTTTCTTTTAGTGATATAGGTTTACCTTTATATTCTTTCTCACCTGTAATAAAATTATACGTTGGTTTAATTATTTCATCTCCATTAAGTAAACTTTTTATATGTGAATTAAATAATTTTATATCAAGTGCTTCAACTATTTCATATTCATAACTTCCATCTGGTTTTCTTGGTGTATCTTTTCTATCTACAAAATAATCATCTGTTGAAATAACTAATGTATCATATCCTTTAGCATTTAAATAAAGTGCTAGTTTTTTAGAAGTTGTTGTTTTACCAGATGATGATGGACCACTTATATATATTGCTTTTATATTTTTATCTTTTGATACTTTTTCTGCTACTTCTCTTATATTTTCATCATATAATATTTCGTTCTTTTGTATATAATCACTTATATTACCATCACATACTATTTTATTTATATCTCCTGCATAGTGAACTCCTAAAGTAGATAGTTTCTTTTCATATTTCTTAAATGCTTCTAATACTTTAGGTGTTGGATTAAATTTAGGAACTACATTATCTATTGGATAACTTATTGCTACTCCACATGGTGAAACATAAGTTAAATCAAATCTTTTTAATATTTTAGTTGAAGCAGGCATTATATAATAGAAATAATTATACATATCTCCTAGTTCACACATAGTAACTGAATCTTTAGTCATATAAGTATAGTTAAGTACTTTTTCATTTTCTTCTACACTTTTAGAATATTCTATCGCATCATTTCTATCTACACTTATATTTCTAAATGGTATATCTCTTTTTATTATTTCTTTCATTTTTTTCTTTATTTGTGCTACTACTGAATGATCAACTTGGCTTTTCATTTTTATTTCTGTGTAAAGTGATTTATCAAGTGAATGCTTTATATATACAGATGCTCTATCTTCATATAATTCTTTCACTGCTAAAAGATATACATAAGTAAGACCTTTCATGTATATTTTTCTTCCTATTCTACTAGCAATAGTTATATAGTTTACATATGAATCAGTTGTAAGTTCTGTTTCACTACTTACTATTTTACCATTTATACGAAGTGCGATAACTTGGTCATTATTAAGCATTTCTATTACTTTTCCTACTGTTGTACCGATTTTTACGTTTATAATATTGCTATCTTCAAATATAAGTTTTATTTCTTTTTCCACACTATCAACCTCTATCATATAAATATAATAGCAAATTTTTTTAATTTTGTGAATAAATATGGCATTACTTTACTAAAATATTACTAGGAGGATGCATGAAAATACCATTCATAGTAGATGTTGATAGTAAGAAAGAGACAGTATATGATATATATTCTAAATTATTAAAGGAAAGAATTATATTTATTGAAGGAGAAATAAATGATGAAAAGGCTAATCTAGTTGTAAGTGAACTTTTATATTTAGATTCTATTAGTAATGATGATATAAATATATATATTAATTCTCCTGGCGGTAGTATCACTGCTGGTATGGCTATATATGATACGATGAATTATATTAAAAGTGATTGTGTTACGATTGGTATAGGGCTTTGTGCTTCTATGGCTGCTTTTCTTTTATCTAGTGGTACTAGAGGCAAAAGATGTTCTTTAAATAATACTGAAATTATGATTCATGAACCACTTGGTGGTGTTAATGGACAGGCTACTGAAATTAAAATTGTTGCTGAAAGGATACTAAAGATTAAGAAGAAGTTAAATGTTATATTATCTCGTAATACAAAAAAATCTCTTTCTAAAATAGAAAAAGATGTTGAAAGAGATTATTATATGGATAGTGATGAAGCACTTAAATATGGAATTATTGATAAGATTATTTAAGTGTTTTTATTTTACCATTTCTTTTATTTTTCTAAATCTATGATTTATACCACTTTTTGTAATTGGTCTTTCTGTTTCCGTACTTATTATTTCTGCTAGTTCTGCCATTGAACTTTCTGGATATTTTTCTTTATAGATACAAATGTCTTTTATACCTTGTTCTAAAAGGTCGAAATCTCTTGTTTCTCGTAATTTACGAATAAGTTCTAATTGTTCACTACTTGCTTGTATCATTTTATCTACATTAGCTTGTTCACAATTATTAAGTCTATTTGTCATATTTTTATGATCTCTATATATTCTTATGTCTTCATAATAGAATAATGAAGTTCTTGCATTTAATAATTTTATAAAGTCACTTATTTTTTCACTTTCTTTTATATATACCATATAGTTTTTATCTCTTTTGATAACTTTGCTATTGAAGTAGAATTCATTTAAAAGATTATTAACATAGTTAGCAGTATCTTCATTGGATATAACAAATTCAAGATGATATCTACTTGTCTTAGGATCATTTATACTTCCACATATCATGAAGACTCCCCTTAAGTATGCTTGTTTATCATGTTCTTCATCTACTAGGTAATTATCAGGTACATATATTCTTTCATTATTTTTTTGAATGCATAAATCACTTAAAATTAAATCTATTTTATCGTGAACACTTAATAAAACAAGTTTATTACCACGTAAGCTATTGTAACCTGTATCCATATCTATTTCTACATGATATATTTCTTTTATAAGTAAATATATACGTCTTGCAACACTTATGTTTTCTGTATATATTTCAAATTTATCTTCATATATTTTAACGCCAATGTTAAGTATTGCAGAAAGTTCTGCCATTTTTTCACTTTCACCATATTCTATACTTGATATTTCATTTTTTATATTGCTAGTAAATGACATGTTTCTTCACCAATATAATAATAACATAAAAAGAAAAAGAATTCAAAATGTATGAATTCTCTTAATAATATCTAGTTTTGAATTTTTTTCCTTTTTTAGGAAAATTTACAAAGTTTCTTGGATTGTTTCTACTGTTACTGCTAGGAGATGCAACACTTACTCCAAAGTGAAGATGTGGTCCGGTTGAACAAGCATCATAACTTTCTCCTCCTCCACTTAAAGCAATTACTGTATTAGTATCTACTTTATCTCCTACGCTTACTTTAAATTTTGATAAATGGTAGTAATATGTTTGAACTGTTCCTACACCTTTTAAATTATGTCTAATATAAAGTTCATTACCACCACAACTTGATCTAACTATCTTTTTAACAACAATGCCTGGTGCTGATGCATAAACTTTAGTACCAGTTGATACACCAATATCTATACCATTATGAAGTCTCCATACATGCTTAGTCGGATGATAACGAAGGCCCCATTCACTATTAATCCATCCACTGTTTACTGGTCTTGTTAACTTGTTGGCAAATGCTACTCCAAGACATTCATTAATACTAGTTGTTTCTTTACATTTATTTTCTTTAAATATTTTTTCATAATATTGTACTTCTTTTTTACTAGCTGCATATTCTGCTTCAGCATCTGTTTCATCTTCAATTAAGTCATCAAGCGTTAAATTTGAAGTTTTCAATTTTTCTTCAAGTGTTTTAATTGTTTGTTCGCCTTTTTCAATATCTTTTTGAAGTTGAACTTGTAATGCTTTATTTTCTTCTATTTTCTTATACATATCATCTATAAGTTCATCATTATATTTAGTAAGTTGTTCTACAACAGCACCTCTATATATAAAATCAGTAAAGTTTTTTGCTTGAAAAACATATTCAAGATAAACATTTTCTCCTTTAGATACTTGTAAGAATGAAAGTAAATTATCTATTTCTTTTTGTTTATTGATTATTTCTTCATCAAGATCTGCGATTTTATCATAAGCGTCTTCTATTGCTTTATTATTATCTTCGATATCTTTATTTATCTTATCTATATCACCCTCCATATTTTTGATTTCATTTTTTGTTTGATTTTTGCGAGCGGCTGCTTGTTGTCTTTTTTTATCAAGTTTAGCCATACTGTTTTTTAAATCTTTTAGTGATGAATTTTGATTAACTGCATAAATACTATCGACTTTAATAAATATAAATATTGAAATAGAAATGATTAATATAACTTTAAATATCTTCTTCATCATATTTTCAAATATTTCCTTACTGCTTTAAAGCTACCAAATGCTCCAACTACTACACCTACTGCTACTAAAATTAGCATTAAAGTATATATGATTGTGCTTGGTTTTACTAATTTGATTATCGCTGTAAATAGTTGTCCACCTAATCTTTTATATAAATAACTATATCCATAACAACATATTAGTACTGGTATAATTGATCCCATAAATCCTAAAATGATTCCTTCAAAGAAGAATGGTTGGCGTATAAATATATTGCTTGCTCCTACAAGTCTTCTTATTTCTATTTCTCTTCTTCTTGATTGAATTGTAATTTTGATAGTGTTTGATATTAAGAATGCTGTAACTATTATAAGGGCTATTACTACTACATATGTAACATTTTTAACTACATCAAATATTTTAACTAATTCTTCAACGCTACCTTCACCATATTTAACTATATCAACTTTGTCAATTTTTTTAATTTCATTTACTGTCTCAGTTATATCAGCAAGGTCATCTACTTTAACTAAGTACGTATCTTGAAGTGGATTTGTTTCTTCTGTATATTGTGCCATTATACTGTTGAATATTTCTGATTCTTTTTGCATGTCATTTTTAACTGATTCTTTTGAATTAAATGTAACACCATCTTCTTTTACATTTGGTAATGATTTAAGTCTTACACCTATTGATTCTATTTCTGTTTCTGTAACTCCTCTTTCTAAGAATACAACTATTGTCATGTCTTTTTCTATTTCAGTTGTGAAGTTGTTAACATTGCAAGATAAAAGAATGCTAAATCCTACTAATATAAGTGTTATTGTTATACATGATATGCTTGCTAATGATAAAGAAAAATTACGAAAAACACCTTTAAATGATTCTTTTATATTATTTTCTAAAATTCTAAATGCCTTCACTCTTATATCTTCCTTTCATAGTATCTTTTGCTACTAAGCCTTTTTCTATAACGATAACTCTTTTTTTCATTTTGTTGACTATTTCTTTGTCATGAGTTGCCATTATTATAGTAGTTCCAAGGTCTTTATTGATATTGTCTATTACGTTCATTATTTCCATTGATGTTTCTGGATCAAGGTTACCAGTTGGCTCATCACATATAAGAACTTTTGGATCGTTTACGATGGCTCTTGCGATTGATACTCTTTGTTGTTCTCCTCCAGAAAGCTCATCAGGATAACTTCTAAGTTTATCTTTAAGGCCAACTTGTTCGATTGCTTTTAATGTTCTTTTCCTAATATCGCTTTCTGGAAGTCCATATACTTCAAGAGCGAATGCTACATTTTCATATACTGTTAGTTTTGGTAATAATTTGTAGTCTTGAAAAACTATTCCAAGTTTACGTCTTAATTTGTATACTTTACCATTTCTAAGTTTAGAAACATTTACTCCTCCTACATATACTTCACCACGAGATGGCTTTTCTTGTCTATATAAAAGTTTTATGAGTGTACTTTTTCCACTACCTGATGCACCTATTATGAATACAAATTCTCCTTTTGATATTTCAAGATTAACATCGCATAAAGCAGTAACACCGTTGGGATATCTTTTATATATATTTTTTAGTTCTATTAACTGCATATATCCTCCTTTGATATAATTTATTTAACTATATATTATAATTATTATCTATTTAATTGTCAAAAGACAATTTTTTCCTTTTAGTTCCGCCAAGTACTTCGTAGCAATCACTTACTACTATGAAAGCATCACTATCTATTTCATGTATTGCATTTTTAAGAAGTGTATATTTTTCGGTTGGAACAACGCACATAAGCATTTTTCTTCTTTTGTGACTATATGCTCCTTTTGTATCAAATTCTGTAACACCACTTTCTATTATTTTTAATATGAAATCTTTTACTTCGTCTTCTTTAGTTGTATGGATAAAGAATGTTTTAGAATCACTTATTCCTATTAACATTTTATCAACAATGCTAGTAGATATTACCATAATGATTAGAGAATACATAAGTGCAGTGTATCCAAAAACTGCTCCACCACATAAAATTATTATTATTGATATGTATCTTAATATTTTACCAAGTGGTAATGATATATATTTTTGAAGTATTCGAGCAAGTATACTTGTTCCGCCTGTATTGAATCCTGATTTGTAAACAAGGCTTTCTCCAAAACCACTCGCAACACCATAACCTAGTACATAAAGTAATATATTATCAAATTTAAAATTGATTAGTTCTGGTATATCAGTTGTTACATATAGAAATACTGTGAATACAGTAGCACCAACTATACTCATAAGGGACTCTTTAAATCCAAGAGTGAATAAACTTATTATTATGAATAGTAAATTGCCAAGTAGTATCACTAAGTTAACATTTATATTTGAAAAGAAGTGATTAAGTATTATACCTATTCCTCCGAGTCCTCCTGATACAAAATTATTGGGTACACAAAATAAATTAAATGATAAAGCAGATGTTAAAGTTCCAACAACGAATAGAATTGCTCCCTTTAAACTTTGTTTTTTAATAACCCTATTTTTAATTTCACCGCTATTTATTCTTTTAAACCATTTCATATTCTAGTACTCCAGTGTAATTATATCAAATTTTCAAATGTTTTTCTACGTGTTTAATTTTGTTTGTTTTTTACTTTACATATATTGAGATTTTATTTTGTTGAATTTTTATGTTGAAGGCTTATTTGTTCTTGACTTGTTGATGTAATGCTAAATATCATATTTTTACAAAATCACTCACAAAAGTTAATAATTCGTGTATAAATTTGTTAATTTTTTGAATGATATATTTTTTAAATTAAAAACATCTACTTTCGTAAATGCTATATTTTTAAATATGATTCTAAAAATTCTTTTATATCTCCATCAAGTACTTTATCAACATTTGATGTTTCATATCCACTTCGTGTGTCTTTTACAAGTGTATAAGGACACATTACGTAACTGCGAATTGCGCTCCCAAAGTTAACATCCATTACATCTCCTTTAAGGCTTTTTATTTTATCATTAAACTCTTTTTGATTTAAAAGGAATAATTTATTTTTTAACATGTTCATTGCAATTTCTTTATTACGAAGTTGACTTCTTTCTATTTGACTTGATACTACTATTCCTGTTGGTATATGTGTTATTCTAACAGCAGAATCTGTTGTATTTACGCCTTGTCCTCCACATCCACTTGAACGATATACATCTATTCTTAAATCGCTTTCTTTTATTTCAACATCCATATTTTTATTTATTTCTGGTGTGACAAGTACAGATGCGAATGATGTGTGACGTCGACTATTACTATCAAAAGGACTAATTCTAACTAAACGATGAACTCCTGTTTCACCCTTTAAGTATCCAAAAGCATAGAATCCTTTAACAAGCAAAGTACATCCTTTTATACCAACTTCTTCACCATCTTGTTTACTTATTATTTCGTATTTATAATCATTTTTATCAAAATATCTTGTATACATTCTAAGTATCATATTAGCCCAGTCATTACTTTCAGTCCCGCCTGCGCCACTATGTATTTCTACGTAAGCATTACTACTATCAAATTCACCACTTAAAAGAGCGAATAATTTGAGTTTTGATAAGGATTCATTTATACTTTCCATCTCTGTTTCGATAAGTTCTGCATCTTCTTCATTGATACCTGTATTTACTATATCATTAACGTCATTGATAGATTCATTAACAGTGTCATATTTTTTACATATATCACGAAGTCCTTTAAGTTCACTTAAAACATTCTTAGCATTTTCCATATCATTCCAGAATGATGAATCATTAGAGATACCTTCTAGTTCGCTGATTTTGTTTTTCTTATTATCAATATCTAATTTATTTTTAATATCATTAATAAGGCTTTTATATTCTTCTAATTTTTTTAATATTTCTTTCTGTTCCATGAGAAAATTTTAACATAAAAATACATTAATAACAATGTTGTCTCTTAATAATTATAATTTTAATGTATATTCTTCTTCTATTTCACGAATAATGAAATCAATGTCTCTATCTTCATATTCACGTCTTTTAAAGTCAACTATTGCATTCATACATTCAGTATCAAAGTGTACATATGCTTGCAAATTCTTAAGAACTTCTTTATCATACTTGCCGGCATTATAAATGTTTAATAATAATCCATCTGGAACGTGATAGTTAAGACATTCTCCATCTAATCTTCTAACTGTGTAAACATCAAATTTTTCATCATAACGATATGCATATTGTATAATCATATAACCACCCTCTGATGATATTTTATCATTTAAAAAATACTATTGCTAGTATTTTTGTGTTAATAACTTGTTAATTAATGTTCCAAACGTAGGCTTTTTCTTTTTCTGTATTGAAGTTGTATAGTTCTATTATATATTTTCCATAGTTAAACTTGTAGATGCTTTTCTTTTTAATGTATTTTATGTTTGTGTAGCCTAGACATTTAAGGTTACTTTCTGTAATAAATTCTCTTTTATAATTGGTAAAGAGGATATTTGAGTCAAATGCTATATATTCTGGCTTTTGTTTATTTAAATTCGCTATGTAATTTTGACTTGAAAATGTGAAAAAATTATAGTATGCGTAGTATCCATTTTTATAAAGAATACTTCCATCTGCTGAATACCCTTTACCTTTATTTGTACTTACAGTTTTTTGCTTTTTTATGGTATTTTCTTGAATTCCAAATTTATTTGATAAATCTTTATATGTTGAATTTATTAAATTAAATATATCCTTGTTTAAAGCGAATAACTCGTTGTAGGTTGCTTTTAAGGTCATGTTGCTTTTTACATTTTTATTGAAGTCGTAATTATTATAATTATATTGCCATCCAGTAAAGCAGTAACCTTCTTTTTTGGGATTGTTTGGTTTAGCAACTGTACCATTCTCAAGTACTATTTGGTCATCTATTTTATTTCCACCATCTGTGTCAAATTTAACAGTGTATTTTTTTGCTTCATTTTTTATCCACACCGCTTTTAATAATACATCTTTTTCATATGGATATTCAGTATAATTGAAGACATTATTTTCTTCATCTATCCAATGGCTAAATGTATAGCCTGCTTTGATTGGCGTTGGAAGTGAAATTTTTTCTTGATAATAAGCCATTATAACTGAGTAATCAACTCCTGGCTCACTTACAAAATTAATGTTATAGTATTTTAATGGTTCATATTTTGCAGTTAATGTTAGGTCTTTGGAAATGACAAGCTCGTTGTTGTAGTTATTGCCATCTTCATCGATGAATCCAATAAAATTATAACCTTCTTTTGAATAAGTTGGTAGTTTTATAATTTCATCCTTTTTACCATTAATAGTTTGTTCTTCATTATCATTAATTAATGTAATTATAAAAGATTGCTCTTCTTCATTATTATTTTTTATATTATTCTTAATTAAAATAACTGTTAATAGTGTAACAATACTAAAGAATACAATTCCAGATACTATAAATACTATTTTTTTATTATCCATCTTATCACTCTCTATTGTATATTTTAACACAATATTTATATAATTGATAGCCAACAAAAGTACCAAATGTGTTTAAGATTATATCATCAATATCAGTCCATCTTGGTAAAAATAATTGAGATAGTTCTATAAATAACGATAAAGAAAGGCCAAGTAATACAACGTGTTTTCCTTTTATTTCATATAATGATGGTAATAGAAATCCATATGGAATAAATAGTACTATATTGCCTAGCAAACTTATGATAAAGTAAGTGTAATTCCCATATTTAATGTGACTAATATAGCTATCATAAAATATTTTGAACGGAATAAAATTATTGTTATGAATTCCTTTTTTGATATGAACTCCATTGTCCAAATAAAATTCACAGATGATTGTTTGAGATAATAGCATTATAATTGTAGATGCAAATATTATCAATAATAGTTCCCTTTTGATATTTATTTTTTTATTTCTAAGATAAAGCAACCTTATAATGAGATATATTGGCAATATGTATAATTCATAATGTAAAATACTTTTTATAAAATTTAATATCATAATAACACCATAAATATTATAATATATGATATACTATTTGTGGAAGTGATTTATATGAAAATATCTACTAGAGGAAGATATGCTTTAAGAATAATGACTGATTTAGCAATGAATAATGATGATAGTTTTATTTCTTTGAAAGAAATATCAAGTAGACAACAAATAAGTATGAAATATTTAGAACAAATTATATCTTTATTAAATAAAGCTGGTTATTTAGATTCTTTGCGTGGTATTAATGGTGGATATAAATTAAATAGAAAGCCAAGTGAATATAGAATTGGAGATATTTTAAGAATTGCTGAAGGGGATTTGACTCCTGTTTTTTGTGTACATGATGATTGTGAAAGAAAAAATGAATGTAAGACTTATAATTTTTGGAAAGGTCTTGATGAAGTTATAACAAATTATGTTGATAGTAAAACATTGGAAGATTTATTAAAATGATCTTCTTTTTTTATAGAAAAAAACTAAACAACTTTTATAAAATTATCTAGTCTTTTAATTGATTTTTATTTATATACATATTAATATTTTTTATACAATCACCTAATAAAATTGTTAATAATTATAACATACTCTATCAATAGGAATTATTTATTGTATTTGTAGAAGCCTTCTCCACTAGCGATTCCAAGTTTTCCTTTTTCAATATATTCTTTTAATAGTGCTTCCATTTTTTTGAAATTGTATGGTGCTAAAAAAGATGGTATTTTTACATACATAAGTACTATTTCGTGTGCAGTTTTAAGCCCTACTGTGTCAAGTATTTGAAAAGGCCCCTTTGGTGCTCCTGTTCCAAGTGTCCATGCCTTATCTATAGATTCAATATCTGAAATACCATTTACTAATAAATCTAAACCTGAAAATAGAAATGGTATTAACATAGAATTTAAAAGGTATCCAGATTTTTCTTTAACTATTGGAAGTGCTACCATATTTATTTCTTTGGCAAATTTTATTACTTCGTTAAAATATTTATCTTCTGTTTTATCATGTTTCATAACTTCTGCTGTATTATTTTTCCATATAGAATTAGCAAAATGAAGTGCTAAAAACATTTCAGGTCTACCTGTGTATTTTGCTAGTTTGCTTGGAAGCATAGTTGATGAATTAGTAACAACAATTGTTTTCTTTGGAAGTAAATATGACATTTTTAAGTATAAATCTTTTTTTATGTTAAAATCTTCCGTCATTGCTTCAATAACTAAATCTGCATTTTTAATGGACATTCCTAGGTCTATTTCAAATTTAATATTTTTATATGCTTCATCTACACGTTTGATGCATTCTTTATAATTAAAATTATCATAATTTGAAATTCCATTACACCAATTATTAAACATTTTTCCTTCATTAGTATTCATTAAATTAATATTTTCAGTATATTTTTTCTTCAATTCTAGTAGTTTTGCTTTGGTTCTGTTAACACTTTCATGACTTCTTAACCATACTGTTACATTAAATCCACAATATGCTGTTTGAAATGCTATTTGTGATCCTAAAACTCCTCCACCTATTATTGTAATATTTTTCATATTTTCCTCCTAGTGACTAAATCCTTCATTATCAAAAAATTCTTCTATGTCGCCATTTATTTTTTTGTAAGATAAATTATTTACTTTTATTTGTTCATTATTAACAAGTTCTAAAATATAATCTTTATTAGTTTCTTCAGTATCTTCCATTTCATCATGTATAGCTGGATAGTAAACATTTAAATAATATTTTTTATCATCAATTTTAATACTTCTAGTAATATTTCCTGTATTTACGAAGTCAGTAGCATATATACCACTCGTGAATACATATGTATTGTTTTCTTTAAATATATTAAGTATATAGCAGCTATCATTTTCACACGTGCCATACATTCCACTTAGAACATCTATATATGTATAATCATTTTCTAAAATATCTTTTTTGTATTTTTGGCCATAATTAAATGATACATATCCTACAATTATTATACAAATTATCAATATTAAAATTTTCAAATGTTTATTCAATCTTATCTCCCACTGATAATTATATCATAATAAAAAGTAATAAATTCTAACATCTATTACTTTTTTGTATAGTTAACGTAAATTATTTATAAAGCGTCTAACATATTCATCATCTTGTTCTGTTTTTTGTTGTTGTTCTTTTTTTCTTCCAATTCTTCTATAAGTCATGTTAGCACTTTCTATTCTTACATCTTCCATCATTTGTCTATATCTTGCTATATTTTCTTGTTTGTATGGTCCATCAAAATATTTTTTTATTATTTCAGCAACTTTTGATATACTTAATTCATTTAAGCGATTATAAGTTAAAAACATTTGATATAAACATCTTTCTTCATCTTCATATTCACCTAATGATGTTATTATTTCTCCTGTTATAATGTCTTTTAAACTTCCATCTTCTAAGCGTTCACAAATTATTGGCACGTCAGTTAGTCCCTTTACTTCTTGATCATAATCATATGACCAAAATAATACCTTATCTGTCCTTTTCTCTGATTTTTTAACATAAACGCAATCTTGAAATACACTACTGTCATATATACCTGATGACTTATGAATATTATTTGATAAGTAAACATTTACATATTTTTCCATAATATCCTCCATTTCAAGATATATTATATATTTTTAAATACTAATGTCAAGAAAATTATTTTGTCATTACATTGTAAATTATTTGTTATATTTGTTCATACATATTATTCCTATTATCATTAGTATGAATATAAAAGATATCATGATTATTTCAAAAATAGATAACAATGATACTAAACTAGCATTTGAATTTTTTAGTTAATTTTTGAGATTTATTACTGCTCTTTGAGGATAATTTATGAATTAAATATAGTCCTATTCCTGCACCTAGATACATTAGAAATAATATTTTGTTAAACTTTCAAATCTAACATATTTCTTTTCAATTATTACGTTGAACGCATAAAGAAAAGCACTTAAAAATGCTAAAATCATACAAATATTTTTCTTGTTTTTTATTTTCATATGCTATCTTATGATTATACCATCTAAATTACATATGTATGCTTTTGGAAGTAACTTTTTTATTTCTTTTAAAATTTCTATATCTTTTTCATATTTTCTTCCAACTAATATACCTTCTATAAAATTAGATGGTATTCCAAAGAGTATTGCACTTTCACGATCAGTAAAAAAGTCATCCTTACGTTTTCTGTCTTTGATAAAAGTTTCATAATAGATTGGATTCACAAAATCTTTTACATCTATATCACTTATATTATTTGATAAGATATCTCCTTTTAATAGTTCATGAATATAATCATTTTCTCCATTAAAAATTATTCCAATTTGTACTCTATCTTGAACTAAACTGGGCATAAATCTTGCTTCTTTTGTTTGTTCTATATTCCATTTATGACAATCTATTTTTGTAATTTCATTTATAATGTTATTCATTTTACTATAAGGAATAATAGCTGTTTTATTACATCCTGTGTCAATATTATTTTCAAATATTCCACTATAAAGAATTGTTCCACCAGAATAAAAGTCAATATAGTCTTTTAATAAATAATCTTGTTTTAAATTCCATACTCCAACTGAGCTTGGATATTTAGAAGTTCTTGCATTTATGAACCAACTTGATATTAGTCCATTTTTTATTATCTCTCTTAGACCTTCTATATTTTTATATGTTCCGTGAAGTAATGTACCTTTTTTTAATAATACTTTTTCTCCTATCTTGTTATCTTTTTTTATTATATAATTTTTTGAATTATAATATCTGTCAATTTGGTTTAACATTATTTGTTTTGAATTTCCTGTTAATTTTTCATTTACAATTTTAATATAATCTTCTTTATTCATATTAGTCTCCAATATGATTATAACATGATTAGTAGTGTATATAAAGAAATATAATATAATATAAAATGATAAGAAATTAATTCTTACCATTCTTGTTTAGTTCTAGTTTTACACTTTTAGAATCTTCATAATTTACTTTTTTACGTGATTCTTCAAGTATTGTTATAATGTTAATTTCTTTGCACTCTACACTATTTTTTAACAATGCGATTATCGTTTCTTTTAATTCGTCACTAATTTCAGGAATAATGCCAGTTTCATAAAAATCTTGAATTACTTTATTAGCAAGTTCTACTTTGCTTGCTTCATGTGATTTTGTTTCTGGTAGTTCTTTAGTTTCAAATTTCTTTAATTCTCTTCTAATAAATAATTCATTATTATCTAAATTATTCTTTATACCTTGCGATTTATCATTAACTTGTCTAATCTCTTTAACTCTTTTTTTATATTCAATTAAATTTTCTTTTGATGATTTATATGATTTTATGACATATATCATATAAATTGGTGTTGTAAATAATCCAATTGTTGGTGCGACTGAAATCAATGTTAAATTGGCTAACATTATTATTGCCATTTTTATCATTCTTTTGATATCTTTTGTTGCACTTGATTTTGTTGATTTTTCTAATTCGCGGATGTTGTCATCTAATAATTTGTTTAAACAACCTTTTAATGCTTCATTTTCTTTTAATAATTCTTCTAAGTATGATTTTGAAAATTCTTTTATATCTGTTATATCCATATAGATTTTAGTTGCTGAAGATGATATATCACTTGCTTTTTCAATATTTGTTTTGTTAATTGTTTGTTTTTCCATTTTTAACCTTATTTCCTTCTTTAATGAATAATTCTAATACTGTACTTTTATCGACTTCAAAACTAACTTTTTCGCGTGCTTCTTCAAGTAACTTTTCTATATCATTTTCGTCACTGTCCAAATCATTTTTTAAAATTGATATTATTGTTTGTTTTATATTTTTATCAAATTCAGGTAATACCCCTGTTTCAAAATATTCTTGTATGATATTGTTTGCTAATTCTACTTTGCTTACCTTTGCAGGCTCTTGTTTTCTTTGCTCTGTTTCTTTATCATTTAATGTATTTAACTTTCTTGTTATTAACATATTATTATTTGCAATATTGTTATTTATTGGATTTATTTCTGATACTAATTGTTGGGTTTCTTTTATTTTATTTTTAGATTCTTCTAATAATTCGTTTCTTTTCTTTGCTGTTATGCAAATAATTCCTGCATATGCCATACATGCTATTAAACCAATATATCCGTTTATTATTCCTATTAACAATGAAGTTATTCCTAAAGCATTAATAAAAATTCTATATTTTCTTATCTTTTCTCTATTTTTTGTTAAAGTTTTTTCCATATCCATTTCTATAAGCATTAATCCATTAGCAAGTTCATAACTTAATTTTTCATTTTTATTAAGTAATTCTATTAAAAAGCTTTTAGAAAATTCTTTATCACTGGTGGCGTCATCATATATTTTAGATACTTCAGTTTTTACTATTTCAAATGATTTTCTACCTTTTTCTACATAATTATTTTCTTCATTATTAATTTTTTTCATTTTTATTTCCCTTCACAAATTGCTTTATATTATATCAATTTTTACTGATAAAATCAATTAAAACTTCAAATTAAAAAACAAGCCTTGTAAACTTGTTTTTACCCATGTCTTCCACTTCCGCTACCATGGCCACCTCCTGATGAACCACTATGTGATGAGAAACTTCCTCCGCCACTACTAGATGATGACTCTACTCTAGTATAATGTGTCGTATGTGAAGAAATTAAGTTTTTATTTCGTTTTGTATATTTTATACTATTGTTATTTAGATATTCTCCTGCCATAGTCTCTTTTTTAACCATTTTATTCTTTTTAACCATTATTGATAGAACTATTATTGTTACTATTGTTGCTACTATAAATGCTGTTAGTAATGGTAACTTATATCCTTTTTTAATGTAACCCATATCATCTATATAGTAATCTTTTAATTCTTTTGGAATTCCTTTATTATAATATGTGTTAAATTCATCTATGAATTTTGTGAATCCATCAATATAGTTTTTTGATTTTAAATCTTCATATATATCATCAAGAACATAATCACACCTATTTTGTGGATAGTATAGTTGTGCTTGACCAAATGTATATACATTAAAATAAGGTGCTTCCTCGTATGTATTTCTAAATAAAATTACTCCACTATAATTTTTGAAATTTATTCCAAAATCATTATAATCATAGAAATCAGAAGCATAAGTATCATTGGTATTATCATTTGTATATGGAACACTATCTGTTAAAATTACCATATCCATTTGTGTTTTATTAATATAATCATCAATTAAACTCTTTAATTCATTTTTTTCTTCTTCATTAAGTACATTTGAAAAATCATATATTTTTTCACTTGAATCTACATATTTTGTACTTTTAACATTGTTGATATTGCTTTCTGTAATTTTCCATTTTTTATTAACACCATAATTGTTTGATTCAGTTCTTTCTTTTAGATTTACTTCTGCTTTTAAACTTAGTGGTAAAATTAATAATAAAGATAAAATTATTATTCTTATTATTCTTTTCATTTATGACCTCCTATGTAAAAAAGATAACTTATTAGTAATACTAATGCAAATGTAATTACAAATGTTAGAATTCCATATTTAAGTGCTTTCTTTTTATCTACTGGTATGTTACCTACGAATTCTCCAGTTTGACCATTCATCGCGAATGTATAAAATTTATCTTTATATTTTACATTTATCATCCATACAGGTAGTAGTGCATATTTTGTTAATAATTTTTCTGCTTTTAATGTGTCATTTATTATTGATTTTATACCCATCCCCATATCTCTTTTCATTTCATCTCTTGTTGAATTTAGGCTTCTAAGTGTCGCATCATTAAAGCTTTTTTCTTCTTCTACGTCATACTTTTCTGCTAAAAAGCCTGATAGATATGCATGATTATATTCTTCTAAGTCTTCATAATTAAATGGTTCAATTGTATTCATTATATCATCATCGAATCTTGTGGAACCATCTACAGGAATTTTATTAAATTCCATTTCACCTTCTCTTTCAAGTCTATATGTATCAGTTTTTGTATATACTGTATTTCCAACTGTCCAGCTTGTACTTGTCGTGCTTGTAGCATCTAATTCACCGCTTATTTTTACGTCAAATAGCCAAAATGGAATATATACTCCTCTTATTTTTTCTATGTTTTTTTCATCATTAAAGAAATCTGGCATGAGTGGTCTTCCTTTATTAAGACTTTTAAATGATTCAATTGCTTTTTCTTTTTCATTTTTAAATGGAATTATTAAATCAGGAGCAAATTTTCCTGATAGTTTTTCTTTTAATATTGCAGTATTTCCACAATAAATACAGAATGTTGCTGTTGTTTGTTCATCTGCGATTATTTTTGCTCCGCAATCCTTACAATTATATTCAACATAAGTTGTATTGTCTTTTTCTTTTTTTATTGTATCTTTTGATGTATTTTTAGTTGTATCTTTTACATCGATTTTTTCTTCTTTTTTATTATTTTTTTCACTACTTGCATTATTATATTTTTTCATTTCTTCAAGTGTAAATTCGCTTTTACAATAATCGCATTTCCATTTTTTTAAATTTGGTTTATATAAAATTGGTGCGCCACAAGCAGGACATTTATTATCTAATGCTCTATTTGCCATATTATCACCTACTTAAATTATATCATTTATTTTTTAATTTATTTAAAGAAGTGTACCAATTGTACACTTAAACTTCAACACTGTCAGCATATTTTAACATTGTAGGTGTTAGTTTCTCTTTATTTTTTGATTCACAAAAATATGTTACTAACCAAAATCCTGTTTTTCCTTTGTAAATTGCTGTTATGTAGTAGAATTCTTTTCCACTTGATGTTGCTGAATAGTCAAAGTATAAATATTTTCCATTGTTTCCTTTTTTCATTTCATAAGTTTCATTATTAGATTCTTCCACTGCCTTAAAATAATCTTCTAAACTAGAATTTTCTGTTAGTCCTGTGTCGCTTAATCCTTCAAAGTCATCCAGTGTAGCAGTAACTCCAACATTTGGTGATTCGTAGTAGTATGTAGAGCTTAAATTATCCTTTTTATAAAAATTATCTGTTAATGTGATTTTGAAATTATCTTCTTTGAATTCTTCTTCTACTGATAAATCACATGCAGTTGTGAATATTAATAGTGAAAAGATTGCTAATATTTTAATAATTTTTTTCATTACTGTTTCCTCCTAGTAAAATTATATCATTTATTGCTTGTGTTTTCACTTTATTTTCACTTATTTTTTTAAAAGTGTACAATGTTTTTTATTATTATTTTTTTGTGTGACAGATTTCGTCATTAATTTAATTATTTGTATTGTATAATTAAATGGAAAAGATTTGATATGACAAAAAATGTTAATAATATAATTTGTATTTTGTTGTTGTTAATAACTTGTGGACTTGTGTATTTTACAATGACTAAGGTTAGTAGCAGCAACGAAAGTGGAGGGATGCCTAATAGTAATATGAATGAAAAAGGTAATAATATGAGTGAGCCTCCAAGTAAACCTGATAATGAAAGTGATGGTAATATGAGTGAACCTCCAAGTATGCCAAATGGTGAAAATAAAGATATGAGTATGCCTAACAATACGAGTAAAAGTGTTGATACTAAATATTATATTGCTTTTGGTATTGAAGGACTTGTTATTGGATTTATCGTTATATTATTAATTATAACTAAATTTAATAGTATTTCTTTTAGTGAAATATTTACTTCTAGTGATAAGACTATTATATTCATATTATCAACAATTATTTTAACTGCTCTATTTACTTTTGGATTTATATTTATAACTAATAAATGCTTTTTAAATAGTAATACCAATGGTGGATTTAATAATAATGGGAATAATAATGTTAGCTACAGTGGTGTTAAAGAAATAACTAGTGAAGAAGATATTTCTAATGGTGAATATAGTTCAAGTAATGCTGATGAAAATGCTATTTTGATAAGTGGTGGAAAATCTACTATCAGTGATGTAAGTATTAATAAAACTGGAGACTCAAGTGAAGGAGACAATACTAGTTTTTATGGTATTAATTCTAGTATAGTTGCTAAGGATGGAGCGAATGCAACAATTAAAAATGCCATTATTAATACTGATGCTAATGGTGCTAATGGAGTATTTAGCTATGGTGGAAATGCTACAACAAACAATAGTAATAGTGATAATACTATCATAAATATAAATGATTCTAAAATTACAACTAATAAAGATAATTCAGGTGGTATTATGACTACTGGTGGAGGAATAATGAATGCTACTAATTTGGAAATAACAACAAATGGTACTTCAAGTGCTGCTATTAGAAGTGATAGAGGTGGTGGAACAGTAAACGTTGACTCTGGAACTTATACTACTAATGGAAAAGGTTCTCCTAGTATTTATTCTACTGCTGATATTATTGTTAAGAATGCAAAACTTATTTCTAATGCATCAGAAGGAATTGTTATTGAAGGAAAGAATAGTGTCTCTATTGATAATGTAGAGCTTACAGATAACAATACTACATTAAATGGTCAATCTACTACATATAAAAATATATTTTTATATCAATCAATGAGTGGAGATGCTGCTGTTGGTAATGCAAGTTTTACTGCTAGTAATAGTATGATAACTACTAACAAAGGTGACACATTATATATAACTAATACTACTGCTACTATAAATCTTACAAATAATAAAATAATTAATAATGATAAAAGTGGTAATTTTTTAAGAATACAAAAAGATTCCTGGGGAAATAGTGATTCTAATGGAGGAAATGTTACTCTTAATTTAAATAATCAGGAAGCTATTGGTAACATTGTTGTTGATTCTATCTCTACTCTAACTTTATTACTTAAAAATGGTTCCTATATAGAAGGTTCTGTTAATAGTGATAATACAGCTAAAAATATTGTACTTAATATTGATAAAGATTCTAAAATTAAACTTACCGGTGATATGTATGTAAGTGAACTTAATAACGATGATGTGACTAATAGTAATATTAATTTAAATGGATACAAATTATATGTAAATAATGTAGAAATAAAGTAGAAGGTGTACTACTTTATTTTTTATATGATAAAATGTAATAGAGGTGAGATATGACATTAGTAATTATGGCTGCAGGTATGGGAAGCAGATATGGAGGGCTTAAACAAATTGAAAGTGTCGGTCCAAATGGTGAATTTATTATTGATTATTCTATTTATGATGCGATCAAAGCTGGATTTACAAAAGTTGTTTTTATCATTAAAGAAGAAAATTATGAGATATTTAGAAGTACAATTGGTAAGCGAATCGAAAATTATATTAAAGTAGAATATGTTTTTCAAAATAATGATAATGTCTCAATTAGTATTCCTAAAGATAGAACTAAACCACTAGGCACTGCTCATGCTGTTCTTTGCTGTAAAAATGTGATTAATGAAAATTTTGCTATTATTAATGCTGATGATTTTTATGGTAGAGATGCATATTTTAAAATAAGCAATTTCATAAAAAATAATAAAATAAATAATGAATTTGCTGTTATTGGTTATAATATTCTTGAAACGATTACTGATAATGGTTCTGTTAAAAGAGGTATATGTAATATTAAAAATAATTATTTAGTAAGTCTAGATGAAAGTATCATTAGTAGGGATGGTGATAAGTTGTTCGCTAAAACTCTTTTAGGAAATAATGAAATACATGTAGATAAAAATACTATTATTTCTATGAATATGTTTGGTTTCACTCCTAAAATATTTGATTTACTTGAAGATGGTTTTAAAGATTTTTTAAATAATATAGATACCACTAATGAATATCTAGTACCTATTGAAATAAATAAGTACATAAAAAAGAAACTTATTAATGTTAGTGTTATCAATACAACTTCTATATGGTATGGAATTACTTATAAAGATGATTTAAATTTAATTAGAGGTGAAATAAATAGACTTATTAATGATGGTGTTTATCCTAAAAATTTATGGAAATAAAATATAAATTTAAACAATTAAAAAGATCTATAATTTAATTTTATAGGTCTTTTAATATGTATTTTTTATAAATGTTACTAAATCTTTTGCAGAATTGTTATTTATATATTTTTCTTGATTACTAATTATTTCTTCTTGTTTATCTTTATTATTTAATAAATATTTACAATTACTTATTATTTCTTCTTTGTTATTACATATCATATTCATATTTCTTTTATTAAAGAATTTTGTATTATATGTTTCTATTCCTGGTATTGGAAATATATGTAATAATGGTTTTCTCATACTAGCTACTTCAGTTGATGATAATCCTCCTGGTTTTGATAATACAATATCACTTGAATATAATAAATCATTTATATTGTTTACGAATCCTAAAACTATTAAGTTATTATTTTTTATATCATTAAGTCTTTTATATAATTCTTTGTTAGTACCACATATTACTATGATTTTAGTGTTCTTTTCTGTTAATAATTCGTGAATAACTGTATCTATACTTCCAAATCCCATACTTCCAAGCATAATAAGAATAACATTTTCATTGTTAATATTTAACTCTTTTCTTATGTCTTTAGCAGTTTTTATGAATCTTGTTGATACAGGAATTCCAGTTGTTAATAACTTGTCAGTAGATATTTTCTTTTTATTAAATCTTTCTACTAATTCACTATTTGTGATAAAGTAATCTGGTTTTGCTTCTTCCATAAATGGACATGGTTCGTAGTCTGTTGCTACAAAAAGAAAATGAATATTTTCATAATCTTTATCTTTATTTATTGCTGTTAATGCAAGTGCTGGGAATAAATGTGTTGTAATAACTAAATCAATATTATTGTTCTTTATATAATTATATAGTTTCTTTTTATGTAATTTATTTATTAGATATACTGGACTTTTTATTCCTGTTTTACTATATAATTCTCCCATCTTATAGATGTTCTTAAATATTTTTCCTTCATTACCTAGTGATTTTAAATATATCTTTTCTGATAAATTTTTTGCTTTTTCATTTACTATGTCATAAAAATCTTTAAATTCGCATTCTATGTTATTTTCTTTTAATTCTTCTTCAATGTATCTAGCACAAGAATTATGTCCTCCTCCTGTACTACATGATAGTAATAATATTTTCATTTTCCTCCTATTTAATTAATTCTGTTACTGTACCTGTTCCTATGTCTCTACCATTTTCTCTAATACTAAATGTTGTATTTTTTTCCATTGCAACTGTTGTATTTAATTCAATTGTTACATCTTTTGTTTCTCCTGGATTAATCATATCACTATCATTATCTAATATAATACTTCCTGTATATGATTCTATTTTGAATACGATTAATGAATTATAGTTATTATATATAGGTGTATCATTACCACCTTCTTTTAATGTATTTATATGTACTTTTGCTTTAAATTTATTAGTAGCTTCTATAGTGCTAGGACTTGCTATAGTTTGACCTCTTGATACTTGGCTTTTATTAACATCTTTTATATGTATGCTGATATAATCATCTTTAGTGGCTGAATCCACTTCTTTTTTCAATATATATATTTTATCTACTACTGCTGTTATCACTTTATTGTCGCCAAGAATTTCTATTTTATCTCCTTTATGTATAGTTCCTTGGCTAATCTTTCCATCAATAGTTATTCCATCTGATACAGTAAATATATCTTCAATTACCATTCTAAACGAACTGGTATCTTCTATTTTTGTAGTTGTTGTTTCTGTCTTTTTAGTTGTTGATGTAGTCGTTGACGTTGATGTAGTTTTGTTATTATTTTGTTTATGCATATTCTTTGATATTAAAAGCATAGTACCTATACCAACTATAATTATAACAATTACTGCTATTCCTATTATTTTTGATTTCTTTTCATCTTCCATATCTATTCACCTAAGAATAGTATAACACAAAAGAGTAACTTTATAGATGTGTTACTCTTTTATTTACGTTAATTATTAGATATTTTAATTTACATTTTCAGTTCTTTTATTGTCTTCTTGCTTTAATAATTTCATGCTTTGACTTTTTGATTTCTTCTCTTGCTCTTTAAGAATTTCAATAAATCTTTCATTTGCGATTGATGATAATAGTGTTTTTAAACTTTCTGTTGGTAAAGCGTTTAAAAAATCAATTATATCTTCTCTACTCATGCCATCTATACATTTTTGTTTCCATTCAGTATAGTATTTTTTATATTCTGTTTCATACCACAATGTTGTCGCTAATTGTTCTCTATAATTAATAATTATGAATTTTAAGTATTCTCTCATTTGATGGGCTAAATTTGTGTCAAATGTTTCAATATTCAAAACTATACGATTTATACTCAAATCTTCTTCACTAAATAAATTCTCGTCTAGTGAAAAAGTAAATCCTAATCTTATTGAATTAGTACTATTACTAAAGCTGTCTATATATGGATAATGTTTTAGAATATAGTTTATTAAATTTGATAAATCTGTTTCACTTATAAATCCATCTATAATTTGTTTACTTTCTAGTATTCCTTTTTTATAAACTCCATTTCCATCTAAAATTGTAACTGCTGTTAGCTTATTTCCTTCAGTAAATATTCTCAGTATAATTTCCATTTCTGGTAATTTTGAAGGTTCCTCATCTACATCAATTCTTGGCTTTTTCATTGGATGTGTTTTTTCAATTGTATTAATTATATTATTTACTGCTTTGTTTCCTACTATAGTTTCCATTTTTAACCACCCTGTTTTCTTTTAATAATTTTATATTTTATTATACTATCACAACCAAATATCACCTTTCAATGGTTTAAATCTATGTTTTTGACTTGGTCTAAATCCATTTTTAGATTCATTTGGTTTTTCTATCTTTTCACAATACTTAATTATTCTTTTTTTAAAATTAAATTTATCTACTTTGTAACTTTTTATTAATTCATAAACAATTCTATTGTCTTGTATTTATATTCATTGTTATCAAACATTATCACATCATCATTTTCAATACTAAAGTCTAATAATTTATAATTACTTTTATATATATTCAATTTCTTCTTCACGTTCAATTTTTTTCTTATTATTTTTTGCTGTATTTGTAATATATTTGTATTATTACATTGTATGGTTTAAATGTTATTATCATTCTTCTTTATCTTTGGAAAACAAATTAATTATTTTCCTTCTTAAATACTTTGATTTATCTTTATCATTATTTCCATAAAATTCAAAAACATAATTCCAGTATTTGTTAACGCAGAATTCTCTTAAATTATCTTGTAATATTATATCTCCATAATAGCCAATGGTTTCAATGGATGCATGATTAACTATTTCTCTACATGATTCATCATCTAAATTAATAATACTGCCTGATAAAGCCATATAAATTATGATTAAATCTGCCATGATTTCTTTTTTGAATCCAGTTGAATCTAAAAATGAATTATATATTTTAATAAATGATGATAAAAATCTTTCATCTTCTATATATTGTTTTATTATAATAGTTCTAATACGTTCTTTTTCTTGACTGTTAATAGCTTTGTTACCAAAATGGTATAATAAGTTTTCATTAATCTTTTTTGACATATTTTTCCCCTGTGTAATGAATTATATTTAATTTATATTATATTAAGATTCTAATTAAATGTCTATTATTTTATGCATTATTAAATAAAAAGTACGTACTTTAACTACATACATACCTTTTATCAATTGTTAAGAGTTTTATTTATCTATACTTACAGCAAATTTAATTGCTAGTAACCCTATCATTTCTTTATCACTTAATTTTTCATTATTACTTAATGATCTTTGATCCCATTTGGCAGAATCTAAATTATCTGCTGCATAAAAGAATTGAAAAACTTCTTTATTTCTAAATTGTGATAATGCTGATATTGCTGAACATTCCATATCAACACATATACAACCTTCATTTTTTCTATCCAATACTTTCTTTCTTGTTTCACGATATGGTGCATCAGTAGTCCAGGTTTTTCCTACTATATATGAATAATTATGTTCTTTTAAAAGATTAATAAATTCTTCTTGATATTTTGGATTAACAGTTATTTCTCTTGATGATTTTGCATAATGATAGCTTGTTCCTTCATCTCTAATAGCAGAGTTTGGAATTATAATAGCTAAATCATCTATTGATTTATCAAGTACACCACATGTTCCAAATACAACGATTCTTTCTAAGCCCATCGCAAATAATTCTTCGTACTCTACTATACATGCAGGAGAACCAACTATAGACATAAATAATGCCAAGTCTTTTCCTTCATAATTAATTTTATATATTGGAAATTTACCATTACCATTTGATGATTGCGCTATTTCTATACCATTAAATTTGTTAACTAATTGGTCAAATAATTTTTTGAAAAGCAAGTTACACCTGTCTTTGGAAATCCTTCAATAACATTTTCAACTTCATATGGATCAAATGTTGAATTTATTGTTTCATCATATTCTTCTAAAATCAATTTTTCCACTTCCTTTATTAAATTATATCATACTACTATATGTTAATAGCAAATTTTAATTTTTTATATTAATCATTTATTTCTTTTTGAATTTGTCAAAAATTTTGACATATTGAATTTAAATCTAATTCTTCTTCATATATATTATTAAGATAATCAAATATAAAAGATGTTAACATAGTATTTTCTGTTAACATCTTTATTTCACTTTCCACAACAGTTTTTATATTTTTTACCACTTCTACATGGTAAAGCATTAAAATAACCAAGGAAATTTTTACTTGAAAATTGGACTTTCTTACTCATAAATTTTAATAATTTACTCACAAATTGTAAAAAAGTGATGTCTAATTTTCTGACAATGTAGTTTAAACTTATCTAATAACTTATCTAAAAAATTGATTTAATACTACATAGTTCTAGGTTTATTTTCAGTATACATTTGATCCATATATTGCTTATTGGCTTCTTCTAATGTTTCTCTTGAATAGTAATCTCTTCCATCTTTTCCAATATATGCCAAATTCTTTTCATCAGCCATTTGTTGATATAATCTTCTTATTTCAGGTTGTAAAGTTCTCTTTTGAACTATATGTATGGCCTCTTCAACAGCAGCACTTATTAAATCTATTTTTTCTGAAATTAAATCTGTTGTTTCACCTTCTTCACGAGATAACTCCCCCACTTTTTTTAAATATTCAATTATTTGCCCTTTTGTATAGCCCTGACTTACTAATTCAAAAATTCTTTTTGCCATAGCATCTATCATACTTCTAACTAATATTTCATAATCTTTTTGATTCATTTTCTCACATCCAACTATATTATATCATAATCAGCCGATTTATAGTTAAAATCGTTTAAAAAACTTATTTAAAATTTATCTAAACGCTTTTTGATGTAAAATCGCCTGAAAATTCCAATTGTACAAGTCCTTATAAAATAAGCTATTTACCACAACAGTTTTTGTACTTCTTACCACTTCCACATGGACATGTAAATCTACCCTTTTTCATCAATGTTTCCTTTTAAATCCCCATAAAACCTCGCTTTTGTTTATGTTTGTTCACTCTTTTTCACTGCTTATCAATGGCTCAGGGTATCTAAAAAGGTATCTAAAATTGTTTTTTTACATCTTCATAAATATTTTCTAATTCTTTAATAGCAAAATTCTTGTTTTTTAATAATTCCAATACATATTTTTTATCTTTATTTTTTATTAAATAATTTACTATAATAAAATAATTATAATAATCTATGTTCTTTTGTGTTATTAGTTCTTCCAAAGAGCAATTAAATTTTTCATAATCTATATTATCATATTGTTTTCCTAAATACAATGCAATTCCTTCATTAAAACATCTTAGTGACATTTTATCGTCAGTAATATATCCGTGTATAAAATGAACACATTCATGAATTAAAATATTTATATAACTTTCAAAAGAATCATTTTTATGATTTGTTTTATTTAATTCACTAAAAGATAAGTAAGTTATTTTATCATTATGATAAAAACCAATAGAATTTAAATCCGCTTTAAATTTATGAATATCATAAAATATATTATCAAAGTCTTCTTTATTAGATATTAAAGAAATAATAATTTTTTTATTAATTTCCTGAACTTCAAAAAAAGACAGTATTGAATTCAATTTTTTTTCTAAATTATTTAATAATTTTTCTATATAATCTATCTTATCATTATAATATATTATAAAATGATTTGTTTCCTTCATTATCAAAATCCTTTCAATGTTTACTAAAACTATTGTTAATTATACCGCAAGGTATCTAAAAGGTATCTAATTCATGTTTTTTCACTTTTCTTCACTCTTCAATCTTCTAAAACCCTTGATTTTACTTACTTTCCGCAACACTGCTTATACTTGCGACCAGAGCCACATGGACATGGATCATTTCTACCTATTTTTTCTTTTGCTTTTTTAGGTGTATTTTTAACTCCTTCTTTTCCATCATTAGTCTTTATATTTTTAACTTCTTCTCTTTCAATATTTTGTCTAACTTCAGCATTTAATAAGTAATTTGATATTTCAGCATTGATACTTGCCATCATATTATCAAATAATTGGAATCCTTCTAAAGCATAAACTTGTAGTGGATTGCTTTGAGCATAACCACGAAGTCCTACTCCTTCTTTTAGATTTTCCATTGCATCTAATTGATCCATCCAATACTTATCAATAATTCTTAAAGAAATAGTTTTTTCAAAATCATTTTGTATTTCTTCTGGAATATCTTCAAGTTTTTTATTATAATCTTCTACTACTATTTTATAGATAAAATCAATTACTTCATCAGGTTTTTTACCTTCAAAATCTTCTTTCTTTAATTTAGTTCTCTTAAGTAAATGAGCATTAAATTGTTCCATGATATTGTCTATATCATTATCACTTAATGTATTATTTTCATTTAAGTGTGAATTGATTTGTCCTGTTACAAATTCTTTAAATGTATCAAGAACTCTATCTCTTATACTATCTTTATCTAATATTTCATTACGTCTTTCATATATTATTTCTCTTTGTTTAGAGATTACGTTATCAAAATCTAGTAATCCTTTACGTCTATCAAAGTTGAAGCCTTCTACTTTCTTTTGAGCTGATTCTATATTTTTAGATATCATTTTATTTGAAATAGCTTGGTCTCCACTAATTCCTAAACTTTCCATAATGGTTTTCATCTTTTCTGAACCAAATTTAACCATTAGATCATCTTCCATAGAAACGAAGAATCTAGTTGTACCCGGATCACCTTGACGTCCACTACGACCACGAAGTTGATTATCAATACGTCTTGAATCATGTCTTTCAGTACCTATTACATAAAGTCCTCCTAGTTCACGAACGCCTTCACCTAATTTAATATCAGTACCACGTCCAGCCATGTTAGTTGCGATAGTTACAGCACCTTTTTTACCAGCATTTTCTATAATATGTGCTTCTCTTTCATGATTTTTAGCATTTAATAATTCATGCTTGATTCCTGCTTTATCTAATAGTTGGCTTATAACCTCACTTGTTTCTACTGATGCTACACCTACTAAAACAGGTCTACCTGTTTTATGTATTTCTTTAACTGTTTTAACAATTGCACTATATTTACCTTTTAGTGATGAATAAATTAAATCAACTTGATCATCACGAATAACTGGTTTATTAGTTGGAATACATACAACATATGTATTATATATATTTTGAAATTCTTCTTCTTCTGTTTTAGCAGTACCTGTCATACCAGCAAGTTTATTATACATTCTAAATAAGTTTTGAAATGTAATTGTTGCTAGTGTTTTAGTTTCTTCATTTATAGTTACATTTTCTTTTGCTTCTATTGCTTGATGTAGTCCTTCACTAAATTGACGACCATGCATAAGTCTTCCTGTAAATGTATCAACAATTAATACTTGATCATTTTCAACAACATAGTCAACATCTCTTTTGAATGCATAATTAGCAGTTAATGCTTTATCAAGATTATGAACCATTACGCTATTTTTAATATCATATAGATTATCTAAATGAAGTAAGTTTTCAGCATGTTTAACACCTTCTTCTGTTAATGTAACTTTTTTAGTTTTTTCATCAACAACGTAATCATCAAGTGTTAAATTTTTAGCAACTCTATCTGCTTCTTTATAAACATTAGCACTTTTAGCAACACCGCCACTTATAATTAATGGAGTTCTTGCTTCATCTATAAGAATACTATCTACTTCATCTATAATAGCAAAGTTAAGTCCTCTTTGAGTTCTATTTTCTTTATGAACAACCATATTATCTCTTAGATAATCAAATCCAAGTTCATTATTAGTTGTATATGTAATGTCAGCATTGTATGCTTCTCTTTTTTCTTTAGGGCTTTTTTCTCTTAAATTTATACCTACACTTACACCAAGTAGTGTATAAATTGGTTCCATCCACTCTGCATTACGAGTTGACAAGTATTCGTTTGTTGTAATAACATGAACACCTTTTCCTTCTAATGCATTTAGATAAGCTGGAAGTACTGTTGTTAAAGTTTTACCTTCACCGGTTTTCATTTCAGCAATGTTCCCTCTGTGAATTGCAACGCCACCTATTAATTGTACTCTAAATGGCTTTTCACCTATTGCTCTAAAACATGCTTCTCTTGCAAGTGCAAAAGCTGGGACTAATATATCATCAAGTGTTTCTCCTTCAGTAAGTCTTTTCTTGAATTCTTCAGTTTTCGCCTTAAATTCTACTTCAGTTATCTTTTGCATTTCTTCGTCTAATGCTTCTATTTCATCAACAATTTTATTTATCTTTTTAAGTTCTTTTGTTTCATAATCAAATAAATTCTTAAGTAATCCCATAATATCATCTCCATAGCAAATATTATAAACTAATATAATATTAAAGTCAAAAAAATAGCACACTCTCTTATAAGAAATGTGCTATAAATAACTATATTAATTTGCTTCTATAATTCCATAATCCCCATCATTTCTTTTATACACAACATTAATCTTTTCTGTATCAACATTTTTGAATACAAAGAATGTATGTCCTAATAATTCCATTTGTGTTATTGCTTCTTCTTCATCAATTGGTTTTAGAAATACTTCTTTTCTTCTAACAATTGTTTCGTTAGGTTCTGGTACTTCAAAATATGCATCAATAGTTGCATCCATATTCACTTTATTTTTCTTACTTGAAAGTTTACCTCTATATTTCTTAAATTGTCTTTCTAATTTATCTATAACTAAATCTATAGCGGCATATAAATCTTCGCTTGTTTCTTCAGCTCTTATGTTATATTTACCACTCCATATAGTAACTTCAACTTTTTGGTCTTTACCACGAGCTGAAATTATAGCTTTAGCCTCCACTTCATCATTATCATCTAAATACTTATCTAATCTAGATAATTTACTTTTAATGTAATTATCAATAGCTTCTGTAACATCTATTTTGTTACCACGAATATTATATCTCATTTACATCATCCTCCTAATTAAAGAATAACATATATTAAATAAATATTCTACAAAAGTGTCAAATTATCACAAATATTTTACAAAATAAAAATACACAAACTTCGTGTATTTATACAGTTGTTAAACTTACTTCTCTTACATTGATTGCTTGATTGCCTTTAGCCGTTTCAATTAATGTAAATTCAACTATTTGGCCTTCACTAAGTGTTTTGTATCCTTCTTTTTCAATAGCTGAATAATGAACAAATATGTCTTCGTTTACAAGTCCTTCATATTCAATAAATCCGTAACCTTTTTCATTGTTGAACCACTTAACACGACCTCTGCTCATAACACACCACCTTTCCTAATTTTAATTCATGTATTTCTTCGTTGTCTTGCAATGTAAATCTTACTACAAATTAAAATTATTTTTTATTTATATCATGAAAGTATATTATGCATGCATAATCATTAAAAAAATATCAAATTTCGACATTACTCGACATATTATTCGACATTAAGTTCTTTTAAAAACATATTTGATTTTTTATATGAAATTTATATTATGATGTATGTGTAAGGAGAAATATGAAGGAAGTAGTAATTAAAAATATAATGTTAAGTATTAGAAATAATACAGATTATACTGAACAAAAATTAAATGAAATTAAGTATGGTCTTGAATCACTATATTTAACCCTTACAAAAATCGGAGTAATTTATGTAATATCAATAACACTTAGAACTTATAAAGAGTTATCTCTTATATTCTTATTTTACGGAATACTAAGACTTACTGGATTTGGTATACATGCAAAAAGTACTAAAGAATGTTGGATAGCTTCACTTCTAGTATTTGTGCCATTTCCATATTTATTGAAATTAATAGTTATTCCCAAATATATAAATATTATTCTTTCTCTTATAGGAACTATATTATTGTTAATATATAGTCCTGCAGATACTGTTAAAAGACCATTAATTCATAAGAAAAAAAGAATAATGTACAAAGTAATTACAACTTTACTTGCTAATATTTATACAGTAATAGTAATATTTACTAATAATAATATTTTATCAAACACATTAACATTCTCAATAATATTAGAAATGACTATGGTTTTACCAATTAGTTATAAACTATTTGGATTAACATATAATAATTATTTAAATTATAAGGAAAGGAGGATTAATTAATGAAATTATTTGCTACAATAGCTGCTGCAATTGGTAGTCTAATTACTGCTACTGCTACTACTGGATGCATCATGGTAGTATTTGATGAACCAGAAATGCCTGAATCAATGCTATAATTCAAAATAAAAAACTATTCATTATAAAATGAGTAGCTTTTTTATTGAAAATTTTTAGGGTTAATATTATTTATTTAGGTAATATTTATTATTTTATAGTAAGTTTAGTTATAAATAATTCTTCTGCATGTTGAGTCATTTCTATATGTTTACTTTTCTTAAGAAGTATGTTAGCTATATAAAGTCCAAGTCCTCTACTTTTACCTTTAGTGCTAAAATTCTTTTTCTTCAAATCATTAACATTTACCTTATTGTTGTAACTATTTTCTATAATTATTATAACATTGTCATTTTGTTCAAATACTTCAATCATAACAAATTTTTCTTTGCTTTTTATTGATGCTTCTAAAGCATTATCCATGACAATACCAATAATTCTAGATAATATGACATATTCATCTAGTGGCAACTTTTCAAGTGGTGATGATACTCTTTTAGATATATTAACATTTAAATTAATATTCTTATTTCTCATATCATTTATTTTATAATATAAAATACCTTTAAGTCCTGTTGGCAATTTTGATATATTTTTAATACAAGCATCACTATTATTATCATAAGTTACAATTAGATCATCAAGAACTTTATTATATTCTTCTGTATTTTTATCTTCAAAACTTCTTAATATTATTAGATTATTTAACATTTCATGCTTATTTATTCTATTTTCGTCTATAATCTTTTCATATTTAGATATAAATTCTAATAAAGTTTCTTTTTCTTGTTTTTCTTTTTGAGCTAAATGATTTTTAATAAATGCAAATACTAAAAAGAATAAAAAAATTAATAAAAGTATTATATTAAAAAAGTATTTTTGGTAGTTATAGTCTAAAGACAACTTCGTTGATAAAATTATAATAAATAATATCATTAAAAAAATAATAGTCATATTTACATATGTATTTTCAGAAAAGCCTATTATTTTGTTACTTAATTTTTTTGCAAATTTAAGCCTACATGAAATTGCAGCAAGAAATGTAACTATCAAAGTAAATCCACCCATAATTAAATAATTTTGTGATAAATCTGGATCTATTATAGCATTTAACCAATAAAAGAAAAACGAAAATATAAAATCGTAAACTGATAATATTAAATAATATGTTAATGCATATACTATTGTATTTCGTATATTGTTTTTAAATATAATCTTTGAAAATAGTAATAAAAGTATAATACTTGTTAATACACTACTCACAACTATATTGAATTTCTTATTAAGTAAAAACAAAAATGCTAATATAATAACAAAAACTATATTCTTAAAATTATATTTAAATTTTTCTTTTGAAATAAAAGAATATCCTAGGAACATAAAATATGTGGATACTAAATTAAATAAATATAATACTACCGTCGAACTAATTTCTTTCATAATTGTCTATATCCTTTTTATGACTTTTTGATACTACAAATGCTTCTAATCCATCTTTGAAATAAACTTTACAATTAATCCAATCTATTTTTAATACATTATTCATATTTAATAATGTTCCTTTACAAGATATTATGAAATATGATGGAAAATTGTCTTTAATAGAATTAATTGTATCAATTGTATAATATTCTTCATTCTTACAAACAATTTTGATTCTTCTGTCATCTCTTTGAATATAGTCTATTTTATTTATAGGTATTGTATAGTCAGTGTGTCTATAGGTAAATTTATATATTCTATCCATATTCAGCATTCTTAAACATATTGCTATATTTTCATTGATATTCTTTTCTATGTTATCTGATTTACCAATAAAATCTAATATTTGCAGTCTTTGCTTATAGACTTGAAAATACAGTGATGTATGAGCAGTTAAAATTATAATAGGACTAGTCCAATCATTATATTCATCTCTGATCTTTCTAGCAATATCAATACCATCACCACTTGGAAGTTCTAAATCTAATATATAAATGGAATTGGGCTTTGGATTCTTAAAATAATTCAACAATGTAGAATTGAAATCACCAAATTCTTGAATTTCAAAACTAACCTTATTATTCATCATAATTGTCATAATAATACTACTTACTTTTTTCCTGTGCATATTATTGTCATCCACAATTACAAAATTTATCATTTAAGAGACATCTCCCCACGTCTTTAATATTACCACAATAAATAATATAATTCAAGGTTGATTGGCTTTTAATTTTTTACATATAAAAAGCATAATGATTATAATCATTATGCCTTGTTATCTTTTAATATAAACTGGAGTTCCAATTTCTAACATACTATAAAGTTTAGCAGCTGCATCCGTTGGTACATTAACGCAACCATGACTTCCATTTGTTTTATAAATTTTTCCACCAAATTTATTTCTCCAAGAAGCATCATGTATTCCATAATTATTTCCTGAATATGCCATCCAATATTTAACAAATGATTTATAGTCTTTACCTGTTAAATATGTATTTCTTACTTTATTTCTTATTTTGAATTTACCTGTTTTAGTCGCATTATTTTTTCCGGTTGTTACATCAGTTGTTAATACTGCTTTATCCTTAACATAATAAGTTAATTTTTGTTTTGATATTGAAATGTTTACGTAAGTGTGTTCAAACTTATCTTTAACAATTACTTTTACTGCATCTTTTGCTTCATTTCCACTACTATCTTTTACTTTATATATTACTTCATATGTTCCTTTTTTATCATTGTTAATACCATTTTCTATTGTAACATTTTTTGTGATATTTCCATCGTAATTGTCAGTTGCTTCATATTTTGGAAGTACGCAATCATTTAATTTAACAGTACATGTTACCTCTTTGTTACCTGTTATCTTTATTTCAGGTTTAGTATTGTCTACTACTTTTACTTTTCTTGTTAAAGTTTTATTTAGTCTTTTTATTGTTAAATAATAATTTACTTCATATTCTCCTAATTTAGTTTCATCAACATTATTTTCAACTATTACTTTGCTATGATAGTCTGTATCATTAACTATTGCTACATAACCAAGTTCATCATATTTATTTCCATATTCAATAGTAACTTCATTTTCACCAAGCAAATAAAATCCTTCATTTAAAGATTTTTTATCTAGCTTATATATGAATGCGGCAAATAGTAGTGCTATTACTGCAATCAATAGTACAAATATAATTGTTATTCCTACTTTATTCTTCATGATAAAATCATATCACATTTTATATAAATATTAAATATATTTTATTGATTAATTTATATTTCTTTTGCTATGAAATAAATATTGTATTGCAAGTCCTGAATATTCTTTATATGTTTGTTCTGCAAATTTCTCTATTGTTTTTTGATCATTTTTTATGTTATATAAATCTGATATACTCTTTTTTACCCATGTATCTATTGGAAATGTGTCTAATCTTTTATATCCAAATAACAATATACATGATGATACTTTTAAGCCTATTCCTTTTACTTTCATAAGTTCATTTAATGCTTCTTTAGTATTAAGCTTATTTATATCTTTTAATGTTTCATATTTATCTAAGAAGTCTCTTATATATTCTGCTCTAAATCCCACTTTAAAGTTTCTTAATTCTTCTATACTTATATTTTTAAGTGATTTATATGTTGGAAATAAATGATATTCTTTATTATTAAATATTACTTTTTTACCATACTTTTCACTTATATCATTTATAGATTTACTTATTCTTTTAACATTATTATTTTGGCTTATTATATAACTTATGCACATCTCAAATGGATCTTGATTTAGTATTTTATAACCTTTACATTTAGGAATTATATTTATCATTTCTTTATCATTGTTAATAAGTTGTTGATTAATAATAATGTAGTCTCTATTTAAGTCAAAATATTCTTTTATTATGTTTTCTAAGTTATTTTCTTTTGATGATGTTACTATAAGTTCATCATTATTTTGTTTTATATTGATAACCCTATCTTTTAAAATATTTGTAAAACTACCATCTTGTTCTTCTATAAATCTAAAACAAGCACCACTTGTAATAACGCTTTTTAAATCGAAATTTTTTACTTTTATTCTCATTATTTTATACCTATTTTCTTATAATAATTGTTGTCTATTATTAATGAAGACATACCATATCTTTGATTTACTATCATATTTATTCTATCAATATAGTCTTCTTCTATTTCTTCATTAGTTGTACTTGTAAATTCTTTTGTTACACTGTTATATTTTCCTTTGTCTGTTATCCAACTTCTATCTGATAAAATTACTATGTGTTCATTGTTACTAAATATATCACGGCCCATGAGCAATCTTGAATCAAATGTAAGTCCATATAAATTATATATTGTTGGTAATATATCTAAACTGCTTATGACTTTATCAACAACTGTTTTTTCTATATTTGGATTGTACATAATAAGTGTTGTATGGAATTTTTCAAATTTATCGTTTCTATCTATTGTACTTATTTCATTCATTTGTTTAGTTGTAAGTCCATATGGATAGTGATCTGGTGCAATAACAATTAACGTATCATTTAATTTACCTTTTTCTTCTAGTACTTGTAATAGCTTTTCTATACTTTTATCTAGTTCTATTTGCGTTGCTAAATATGCTTTGATTGCTGTACTATATTTTAAATTTTTGACTTTATTTTTATTTCTATAAGCCATATTATTACCACTAAAATTATAATTTAAGTGACCACTTACAGTCATATAATATGTCATGAATTTATCATTATCAATATAGTAACTTGTAGTGGCATCTATCATTTCTTTATCACTATTTGGCCAATGCTTACAATTCATTTTCTTTTCAAGACCATTACCACATCCATAATATTTAAGTCCTATATTCTTATGTGATTTTTGTCTATCATAGTAATTATAATTATGATTATGAAATCCGTATGATACGTATCCTTCTTTATTAAACATGTTTCCTATTCCATAAGGCATACTTATTTTACTTGTTTGTTTAAAACTCCACACTCCTTCTTTAGGTATCAAACTATTTAAGTTCATGTATTCCCCATCAGAAGTAGATACTGGATATAATGGTTGATAATAATTTTTGAATATAAAACTATTATTAGCTATCTTATATAATGTTGGTGTTAATTTTTCATCTATAGCTATTGTATCGAATGCTTCTGCTGTTATAAATATAAGATTTTTATCTTTAAACATTCCTGTATATTCATTCTTATTAGACGGAACTGTATTTTTAAAATATACATGCATGCTCTTTATTTTATCATCTGTTTCATCATTTATAAGTTTATCAAAATCAATATCAGTCGTATTATATTCTATTTTTGCTTCAGGTACTTTTTCTTCTTCATTATTTACATTTATTTGTTCACTATATATTTCTTCATTAAATCCAAAGATATATCTTTCAATGTCAATCATTTCCATAGTAAATAACCCTGTCTTATCTATTGTAAGCATAGGTGCATGTGTCTTAAAGATTAGTCTTTTTAATGAATAAAATCCTTCATTATTTTTACTTATGACTAATACTATTCCTAAAAATGATAAAATAAATATTAATAAATAACTTATTAAAAATTTAAGATTATTCTTTTTGAAATTAAATAATTTGTTTTTAAATATTAAAAATAGTATATAAGGTATTAATATTATAGCAAATATATACCATATTCTTGCGATAACACTTGCTATCATTACATAAAACTGCATTACTTGACCTGTACCTGTTGTTAATGATAAAAATGAAAACATTGAATTATAAAAGTTGTAATATACTATTTGTGCTAAAGTTATAAGTACAATTAGAAATGAAAAAACTATTGTTAATATCTTGTTAACTTTTTCATTGAATATAGATGTTATTATTGTGAATATTATTATCCATGGAATACTAAAAAGTACTACTGAAAATGTATTTGTTGTTAAAAGGTCTTTCATTATAAAAAATTTATATATTATTTCTAAATATATTATAAGGAATGACCACCATAGTATTATTTTGAATTTGCTTTTCATAAACCCTCTATTTTTTTGATTTTTTTATTATTGTAAGACATATTATAGCTAATACTAAAAGTATCATTACTATAAATAGTATTGCTAGTTCTGCTTGAAAATTAGTTTCTAATAATAATGCATTTTTAATTAGTTCTTTCATAATTTCACCAATTTAATTATACTACAAGTTAATGTCATTATTCAATATTTCGTCTTTATTTATATTTATAAAAATGGTACAATGTATTTATAATAAAGGAGCAAGTTATGAAAGATAAGTATGATGTTATAGTTATTGGTGCTGGTAATGGTGGTCTTATGGCTGCATTAAATATTGCTAGTAAAGGTAAGAGTGTTTTAGTTCTTGAAAGTAATTATATTTCTGGTGGGCTTGCTACTAGTTTTGTAAAAGGTAGATTTGAATTTGAAAATACACTTAGATGTATTAATTCTCTTGGAAGTGAAACTAATAAAGGTAGACTCAGAAAGTTATTTGATGAATTTAATTTGAATGATGATATTGAATGGATTAAACTACCAAATGCTTATAAAATTATTAAAACTGATAATCCTAGAGAAGAATATGATGTAGTATTTGGTGCTGATGAATTTATTAAGAAAATGCAAGAATATGAACCAGAATCTAAAGATAAATTAAGTGAGTTTTTTGAACTTGCTAAAGAAGTTCATGATGGATTTTTATATACAATAAGTACTCCTAATATTGATTATGATTATATTAAAAGTAAATTTCCTAATTATATGAATACTGCTTCTTATACTGTTGATGAGGTATTTAAAAAATTAAAATTGCCTAAAAAGATAGAAGATATTATCAAGTCTTACTGGATATATTTTGGCGTATCTACTCTTAATATGAATTTTGCTCATTATATATATTTATTTTATGAATTTATTACAAACGAGGGGTATATTCCTAAAAATAGAAGCATGGAAATATCACTTGCGATAGAAAAGAAAATAAGAGATTATGGTGGAAAAGTATGGTTCAATGATAAAGTATGTAAGATTTTAGTTGAAAATAACAATGTTACTGGAGTTGTTACTGAAAGTGGTAAAACTTATTACACTAATCATATTATTTGTAATACATCACTTTTAAATATTTATGAAGATTTAATTGATAAAGATAAACTTGATAAAAAAGTATTAAAACTTCTCAATAGTAGAAGACTTGGTGCTAAAGCATTAACTATTTATTTAGGGCTTAATAAAAGTCCTGAAGACTTAGGTATAACTAATTATACTTATATAATTTATAATTCACTTGATAGTAATACTGAAATAGAAAAAATGAAATCCATTGATTCAAATACAATTATCGTAACATGTTTAAATAAAGCAAATGAAGAGGCTTCTATAAAAGGTACAACTATTTTAAACATAACAGCGTTTTATTATGCTGATTGTTTTAAAGATATATTTAATGAAGAAAATTATTATAAAGTTAAAGAAAATATTGCTAATAAATTAATTGAAAGATTTGAATTCGTAAATGGCATTAATATTAAAGATTTTATAGAAGAGATTGAAATTTCTACTCCATGTACTTATTCTTTATATGATAATTCTTATGATGGGTGTGTTTATGGATGGTCTTTAATTAATTCTGATTCTGTTCTTTCTAGAATTACTAATAAGGATGAAGATGTAATTGTTAATGGACTTAGATTGTGTGGAGCTTATTCTTACTATGGACATGGTTATGATAATACTTATATTAATGGTTACGAAGTTAGTAAGAAAACATTAAGTGATATTGATAAAGGAGATGTTAATAATGAAGGAAATTAAGATTTCATCATTTCCTCCAGGAAAAGATATTAAAAGATTTAAGAATTTAAAAGAAGAAAGAAGTAAAATAATAAATAAAACAGACCCTGATAAGATACCTGAGAGTTTTAAGATAAAAGAGTTGGGCGAAAAACTTCATCCAGGTACTCAAAAGTTAATAATTAAAAATATTGTTGAAATGAATAATGATGTTAAAATATTTTATTTTGCTAATGCTTGTGGGGAAAAACTTGCTACGTTTAGGCCTGGTCAATATATTACATTATTATTTGAAATTGATGGTAATAGTGTTTCAAGAACTTATTCTCTTTCAAGCAGTCCTAAAGAAGCACTTGATAATGTTTATAGAATTAGTGTTAAGAGATTAAATGGCGGTCTTGTTTCAAATTATATGCTTGATAATTTAAATATTAATGATACAGTTATGTCTCTTGCTCCTTCTGGAGATTTTTATCCTTCTACTATTAGAGATATGAAAAGTATCGTAGGTATTACTCATGATGAATTTATTTCTCCTTTTGTTTCTATGGCAAAAGCTATAAGTGAAGGATATTTAAATAAAGATATAACCATATTTTATTTATCTCATGATAATGAATTTATATATAAGTATGAACTTCAAGAATTATCTAAAAATAATACTAGTGTTAAAGTAATTTTTATAAATTCTAATGATAATGAAATAAATAATATTACTGCTAGTTTAATAAAAAGCGAAGTAACTTCTAAATTTACTGCATTTTGCTTTGGCAATTATGAATTTTATGATTATATAAATACTGAATTATCAGTTTTAGAACTTGGTCTTAAAGACTTAAGGTTTGAAAGTTATCCAATATATCAAAAGTGTATTAATGATTCAGTCGCACCTGCAGATGTCGTTGAAATACAAGAAGAGTTACCTAAAAAAAGAGGGAGAAAGAAAAAAGAAAAAGATGAAGAAGAAGCTCAGGGTGAAGTACAAGAAGCGCCTAAAGTAGAAGAAAAAACCGAAATTCCTCTTCCTAAAGTTTACAATATTAAAGTTTTTTCAAAAGATGATGAATACAATATAATTTGTGCTCAAAATGAAACTATTTTATCTGCTCTTGAAAATAATAATATCAAGGCTAAAAGTAGATGTAAAAGTGGAGTGTGTGGTTATTGTAGAACTCTTCTATTATGGGGAACAGTAAGTATTGAAGATGGGCATGATCATAGAAGACAAGCTGATATTAAATTTAATTATATTCATCCTTGTTGTACTTATCCTACCAGTGATATAACAATCAAAATAGACATCTAAATGATGCCTATTTTTTATTAAAAAAAATTGTTGATATATTATCTTTATCTGGATAGTCTATACTATATAATATTTCATTAAATAAATCTCTATCAAATTCTATCTCCTTTTTATAGACATTTCCCTTATCAATTATATAATAGAATGTTTTATTATTTTTAACACATCCGCTACTCCCTATTCCATAGAAATATTTATTATTGTATTTATCTATTCTTCCTTGATGAAAGTGTCCATAAAAGCAATAATCATAGTCTATACTATCGAATACTTTTTTATATTCATTTGTTTTAAAAATACTTATATGTTTAAATGGATAAATGGAATCTTCCATAAAGAAATGAATAAATAAATATTTTTTATTGTTAATAACAAGTGAATAACTTAATGGCTGTTTTTCTATGAATTCCAACTGTTCATCATCTAGTTTTGTTAAGACCCATAGATTATGTTCTATTTCAATCTCAGTCATATCTTCATCATAGTATTTTCTATTTAATAAATATAATTCATGATTGCCATTTATAAATATTACATTTTCTTTTATTAATCTATCTATGCATTCATTTGGGCAAGGACCAAGTGATACTGAATCGCCTAAAAATATTATTTTATCAATATTCTCATTTTTTATATCATTTAATATTGCATCTAACGCTTGATAATTTCCATGTATGTCTGAAAAAACTGCTACTTTCATTTGTTACCTCCTGAATTATTATATCATTTATACTTCTATTTTTTAAATAAATTTAAAAACAAAAAAACACTAACTCTCGTTAGTATTATTTTTTATTTGGAGGAGCCAGTCGGATTTGAACCGACGATGGAGGTGTTGCAGACCTGTGCCTTACCACTTGGCTATGGCTCCATGTGCATATAATTATAGCAAATTATATGCATTATTTCAAGACAATTGTGTATTTAATTCCTCTAATTGTTATAATTAGTTCAATTTTTTCTGCTATTTCTATCTCCTTTGGTACTTCTAAATAAGTATATGTGTCTTTTTGATATTTAGTATTAATAATTTCAGGTACAGTCGTTTTAATAATTCCATTTGCCTTATATCTTATTTTTCCATAATATTTTATTATATCTCTTGGATAATTTAAATATTTACTAAAAGATATACTATTATCTATATAAGCAGTTGTCTTTAATTTTAGTACTGTTACACTGCCTTTTCCTGTACTTTCAGGTCTTACTATATATGTTCCTTCATAGCATGTAGTTTCATCACTACAATATTTGTAATTTTCTTTGAATGTTGATGATATAGAATTTTCACCTAGTATTAGGCTACTCTTCCCAAGTACAGTATTATTAAAATCTAACTCAGCTGGTAAACTATAAGTACCTGTGTCATTTTTACTATTTAAGTCGTATGGTTTAATTATAATTTCTTTATAAGGAGATGCTATATTTCCTATAACTAAACTATCATAATTTTTAATCTTTAAAATGTATTCTTTTCTAACATCATCTTTGTCTATTTCATATACAATAACAACATCTTTTGTTTCTCCAGCTGGTACGTCCATTGGAGCAAATACTTCTCCTATATCTAAAAATTCATTTTTATAACTAAATTTTGGTATTAACATTTCACCATTAACAACTAATCTAAATGTTTCTCTTGTAAGTTTATATGTATTTGCTGATTTGTTATCTATTTTTGTTCTTATAAGTACGTAATATTTATCTTTTTGAATTTTATTTCCGCTTATATCGCTATCTGTTATATATGCTTCTTGTGCTGTATACCAAAGTGTACTTGCTAATATTTCTTGATTTTCTCTATATCTTTCCTGATAAACTCTCATATTCAAAAATATTACAAGTGTAGTTATAAGTACTACTACCGATGTACAAACTGTAACAACAAATTTATGTTCAAGAATATAATACTTTGCAAGTCTTAATGCTTTTCTAAAGAATCTTGCTATTTTATAGTTGTTTTTACCAAGTGTTAATTCTACTTCTTCATAATCACTCGTATCTATTTGTAGTTCTTCTAAATCTTTTTTAAAATCAAATTGTTTTAAATTAAATCCACACGCTCTACCAAGGTGTATAAATGTCATTATTACTTGTGGTATTAATACTATTAATGAAATATCTCTTATAGTTCTTACTTGTTCTATATTTAATGAATTTATTTGTATATTTGATAATGTGTTGTATATGAATATAAAATATATGAATAATAATATGTAATAAAGACATGTAAATATGTATAATTTTCTTTCTTTATTTTTAAGAGACATTATATAATATATTAATAATGAAACTAGAATTGCCAGTATGTCTACTATAAACATATAGTAATTAACATATTTGACTGCTAAATCAGCTGCATATGTATATACAAATTTAGTAGCGTACATATTAAAGAAGGTATATATGTCTAATGATTTTATTCCAAGATAAACAAGCATGACAAAAAGTAAGGCATGTATTATCCTAAAATTTTTAATCAAAAAAGCATATGGCTTCTTTACGATCAACTTTACCAACTCCTATTATATTTAAATTATATCACGAGTTATTTAAAATGTGAATTATATAACGCATAATTATATGTAAAAAGAAAAGAAATACATTAAATATTTCTTACTTTTTATAATATATCATTTGTCCTGCTAAAAGATATATTGTTCTATTTTGATCTACTATATCTTTTTCAGTTGTACCAAATATATTGCTTACTGTATATAAAGTATCTCCATCTTTTGTTATGTAATAACTTACATCTTTTTTAGGAATTAACAACATTTGACCTGGATAAATATAATCATCTATATTTAATCCATTTAGTTCTGCTAATAACTTTGTATTCACATTAAATTCTTTTGATATTTTATATAATGTGTCTCCTTTTTTTATTTCATATATTGTATAGAATGGGCTTTCTAAATTTTTTTTATTTGAATTTTCATACATATAAATCACCTAGTGTATTATATGTAACTTTTTATTTTTCGCTATTTAATATAGATAAAAATTGAATTATCGTTGTTATATGCTAGTTCATAATTATAAAATATCTTTTCACTGCCATATGATGGAGTATATTTGTAAAATTCATCATTTAATGTATAATATATTTCATTTTTATTTTCACCTATTATTTTTACTTCGTTATTAAGTATTTTTTGTTTAAGTTTATTTTCTTCTATTATCTTATATAATCCATTATCTATAGTGTAATTATATATAGATTCTTTTTTGTTATATTTAATTTTATTTATTTTATATTCTGTTTTACTACAGTTTATAAACTCACCATTTTCATACTTTTTAAATCCTATAGAATTATTTCCAACTACTTTTACTTTATTATTTTTAAGATTTATTTCATATAAAATGCTATGCTTATTATCAAATATATATAATTTTTTCTTTATATGACCTACAATGTATGAATCATAATCTATTGAGTTTTTTAGTTCTATTGTTTCTTGTTTATAAGTTTCAACATTAAATTTGATTAGTTTTGTGTATTCATGTTCTTCTTCATAATTAGCCATATATATTGTATTATCTATCATATAGGCTAATGTGTTATCATATTTATCTTTTTTAAATAGTTCTATGTATTTATATGTATTATTATGCATTACTATATATCCTTTATAATTCCATAATGCTACATATTCATTATTATTCAAGTTATCATAATAGATGAAGTCATTTTTAGGTTTTTCAACACTTATTTTATTTGTTTTATATTCATCCAATTCTTCAATATTAATTAGATTATAGTCTGTATATACTTCATCTACATAGCATAATGGATAAGTTTTTATATCTTTGCTTGTTGGTACTATACAAAATATATTATCTTTTTCTATTGTTTTAATATCATTTATTTTATGCTTTTTTAATGCTCTTTTTTTATATATGTCAAAGTTATATGTTTTATCATTAGTTATTTCAAAATAATATCTTGAATCATTATATACCTCTTTTATTTTATAGTTATT
>ERZ779992.100-NODE-100-length-65707-cov-3.400232_pt1 | contig 65707 bp, 63 predicted proteins | sample MGYA00511934_ERZ779992 | MGnify/ENA primary metagenome ERZ779992 (study PRJEB29588, sample SAMEA2163248) | human gut metagenome | biome: human gut; feature: human-associated habitat; material: faeces | place: Denmark | collected 2008/2010 ...
CTCGTGCGAGGTTACAGCCTTTTCAACTTAGGTTTTTTTATCCAATATAATAAAAAAACACCTGGTGGAAAGCGTCAAGCTTTACGCAGCCGAGTTCCTCCTTGCCAAAGTCCTGCTTCGGGTAGAAGTACTGGGCCATACGGATCAGTTTAGAGCACTCTTCTCTTTTGATGGGGAGCAAAACTCCCTGGGTTGTAAAAACCTCGAGAAGCTGTTTCCTCAGTGCTTTATCACTGAAGAAATAGTCCTGAAAAGCCTGCAGATTCATGATTCCGGTCTCGATATTTCCGAAATCAACTCCAGGATAAAATTCGGACGCAGCCTGAATTGCTTTGCGGCATTCGGCTCGGCCGCATGCCTTAACCTCGCCGTTTTGAGTGAATACCCGGTCTAATTGTTCCCGGACCTTCTTCTCAGCCATCGTCATCATATACTTACCTCCTTTTTGGATGGTTTAACGATTCTTGTATTCTATCACTTGCTTATATAAAAGTCAATGAAAAAAATTTATAAAAAAGAAGAAAAAATAGCTTGAAACAATTGACATATAAGTGAAATCATGGTAAAATAATTAAGCGTATGTAGGAAACATACGCTTATATGAATTATAATAAAGCTAAATAATGGCTGGAGGTGTATAAAATGGCTGCAAAGGGAGCAAGAGAACCAATAACATTGGAATGTACAGAATGTAAAAGAAGAACATACATGACAGAAAAAAATAAGAAAAACAATACAGAAAGATTAGAAGTTACAAAATATTGCAAATTCTGTCATAAACGTACTACACATAAGGAAACAAAATAAAAATCCTTAAGGGGGAAAGACAATGGCTAAAGAAGCAAAAAAGAAAGAAAAAAAGATGAAGGACAATACTAACAAAAAAGCCAGCAATAAAGACAAAAGACATTTTTTTAAAGATGTTAAAGCTGAACTTAAAAAAGTAATTTGGCCTACTCCAAAGCAATTGTTAAATAATACATTAGCAGTTATTGCTTCTGTTTTAATAGTTGGAGTAATAGTATTTCTATTAGATCTTTGCTTTGAAAAGATTAATACTTTTGGAGTTGAAAAATTAAAGACTATTGTTCAATCTTCACAAAATGAAGAAGCTGACCAAAACACTGTAGATAATTCAAATACAGAATCTAATGCAGAAAATACAAATAGTGAAGCAGAAGGTTCAAATGAAGAATCTGAAACAGTAAGTGAAGATACTTCAAGTGAAGAAAATACAGACAATTCAGATAATGCTGAATAATTTTATGAAGGAGGCTAGAACATGTCTCAAGAAAAAGTAGACTTAGAACCAAAGTGGTATGTAATTCATACATATTCTGGATATGAAAATAAAGTAAAAGCAGATCTTGAACAAAAGGTAAAAAATCAAGAAATGGAAGAATATTTTTTTGATATTGTTGTGCCTATGGAAGAACAAATAGAAATAAAAGATGGAAAAAGAAAAACCAACTTAAAAAAAGTCTTCCCTGGATATGTTTTGATTAAAATGATTGTTACAGAACAAACTTGGTACATTGTAAGAAATACTAGAGGTGTTACAGGTTTTGTTGGTTCTGGAACAGACCCAATTCCACTTACTGAAGATGAAATCAGAAAGATGGGATTTGAAATATCAGAAATAAATGTAGATTATGATGTAAATGATTCAATAGAAATAATCGATGGACCATTTAAAGACTATGTTGGCGTTGTACAAGAAATAAACAAGGAAAAACATAAAGTTAAAGTATTGATTTCAATGTTTGGAAGAGAGACTCCAGTCGACTTGGAATTATCTCAAGTACAAAAAGTCAAATAAAAAAGTTTAAAACAGAATTTAAATTATTTTAAATTCATTTTAATAAATTATTTTGTTAATATACATTCTAAAAGGAGGTGCAAAAAATGGCAGAGAAAGAAATCTCAACAATAATTAAGTTACAAATACCTGCAGGTAAAGCTACACCAGCTCCACCAGTAGGACCAGCTCTAGGTGGAAGTGGTGTTAACATCATGCAATTCGTTAAAGAATTCAATGATAGAACAGCAAAACAAGCTGGATTAATTATCCCAGTTGTTATAACAGTATACAAAGATAAAACTTATACTTTCATAACAAAGGAACCACCAATGGCAGTATTAATAAAGAAAGCTGCTAAAATTGAAAAGGCTTCAGGAAAGCCAAACAGAGAAAAAGTTGCAACTATAACAATGGCACAAGTAGAAGAGATTGCTAAACAAAAAATGCCAGACTTAAACGCAGCATCATTAGAGGCAGCTATGAGTATGGTAAAAGGAACAGCTCGTTCTATGGGTGTAGTAGTAGCAGACTAGTTTTATAGAAATATAAAATAAAAATTGGGAGAATATTTAAAATATTCGAAATTACCAAAAGGAGGAAAGAAAATGGCACAAGGAAAAAGATACGCAGAAAGTGCAAAATTAGTAGATAGAACAAAACTTTATTCTGCAAAAGAGGCACTAGAACTTATTGAAAAAATGCCAAAGGCTAAATTTGACGAAACAGTTGAATTACATGTTAAATTAGGTGTTGACTCAAAACATGCTGACCAACAAGTTAGAGGTACAACAGTACTTCCAAATGGAACAGGTAAAACACAAAGAGTTTTAGTATTTGCTAAAGGACCAAAGGCTGACGAAGCTTTAAAAGCAGGAGCAGACTTCGTAGGAGCAGAAGAATTAATACCAAAAATAGAAAAAGAAAATTGGTTTGATTATGATGTAATCGTTGCAACTCCAGATATGATGGGTGTTGTAGGAAGATTAGGAAAGGTATTAGGACCAAAAGGATTAATGCCAAACCCTAAATCAGGAACTGTAACAATGGACGTTACAAAAGCTATCAAAGAAATCAAATCAGGAAAAGTTGAATATAGACTTGATAAGAGTAATATAATTCACTTAGGATTTGGTAAAGTATCTTTTGGAGCAGAAAAATTAGCTGAAAACTATGACGTTATTATAAACGCTATAATCAAAGCTAAACCAGCTGCTGCAAAAGGACAATATATAAAGAGTGTAGCAATATCTACAACAATGGGTCCAAGTATGTATATTGACCAAAAATAATTTATGAAATATAGCCAAAGACAGTAGGCATAAAGTAAGACCTACCGAGGCATAAGAGCGGAAATAAATCCAATTCTTATAGCCTCGAGATGCTATACGGATTGGATTTTACTTTTAGGAGGTGAATTATAAAATGGCAAATGAGAAAACAATAGCAAAAAAACAAGCACAAGTTGACGAATTAGCAAAAGTATTAAAAGATGCTAAAGTTGTATTATTAACAGATTACAGAGGAATTACAGTTACAGACGTAACAAAATTAAGAGCTGATTTAAGAAATGCAAATGCAGAATATAAAGTTATAAAAAATAACATTGTAAAAAGAGCATTAGATGCAAACGGAGAGTCAGCATTAGACGAAGCTTTAGAAGGACCAGTTGCATTAGTAATTGGAAACGAAGATTACTTAGAACCATCTAAAGTAATATATAACTTTACAAAGGATCATGACTTCTACAAAATAAAAGGTGGAGTTATAGATGGTAAAGTTATGACTGCAGAAGAAATAATAACACTAGCAAAATTACCATCAAGACAAGAATTACTTGCAAAACTTGCTGGAGCATTGCTTGGAAATATTACAAAACTTGCAGTTGCATTGGATCAGGTTAAAGACCAAAAAGCTAACGCTTAAAATTAATTAGAAAGAAATTTGATAAAAATCTTTATCAAAAATTAAATTCACATTGCCGTGAAAATAAGAACGAAAAGTTCAGAAAATAAAAAATATATAAGGAGGAAATTTAAAATGGCAAAAATAGATGAATTATTAGAGAGCATTGATGCTTTATCAGTAGCAGAACTTGCTGAATTAGTTAAAGGAATAGAAGAAAAATATGGAGTATCTGCAGCAGCAGTTGCAGCACCAGTAGCTGGAGCAGGAGCAGCAGCAGCTGAAGAAAAATCTTCATTCAACGTAGTATTAAAAGAAGCTGGAGCAAACAAAATCCAAGTTATCAAAGTTGTTAGAGATGCAACAGGATTAGGATTAAAAGAAGCTAAAGATTTAGTTGACGGAGCTCCAAAAACAATAAAAGAGAACGTTTCTAAAGATGATGCAGAAGCATTAAAAGCTAAATTTGCAGAAGTTGGAGCAACTGTTGAATTACAATAATTGTTATAACAAAGAACTAGATGTTACAAAACATCTAGTTTTTTCGTTATGAGAAAATAAAAATAATATTTTATAGTAAAAATAATAAGAATTGTATTGAAAAAATTTTTATTTTAAAGTATGATTAATTTGAGAGAAAATTAAATTATAATTATGGAGAACAGGATGAAATTCCGCAATGATTAATGTAATAGAAATAACAATAAATGAATTTGAAAAAAACTTTTATGATAAATATGAAAAATTATTTCCGGAAGATGAATAGAGAGACTGGGAAAAGATTAAGAATACATATAATAAGGGGATTGAAAAATTTTATAAGATACAATTGTATAATATTAATATAGTTTTTTTTATGCTTGAAAAGTTAAATGACAATTATCCATTTTATTTGGACTATTTTGCTATATTTAAGGAGTTTCAAAATATGGGATATGGAACAAAAGCTGTTCAGACTTTAATAAAAAACGTAGTTCATAATGATGGAATAATTGGGGAGATTGAAAAAAAAGTGAGAGCAATCCGGTTACAATAAGGAGATTAGAGTTTTATAATAGGCTTGGCTTCTATAAAATAGATTCTGAATATTTGTTATATGATGTATTGTATACTCCTATATGTAGTATACCTAAAAATTATATTGAAAAAATGAAAATAGATAATATTTTCTTTGACTATTATAAAGTTAATTGTGGAGAAAATGATGTAAGAACTAAATGCAAAATAATTAAATAATACAACTGAAAAATATATTGAAGAAAAGAGGATGAAAGAATGAGTTTTAAAACTAAATATGATGCTTTAAGAGTGTATAGTAAACTAAAAGGTGGTAAACAAGAGATAAGAGGTGTAAAAGAAGATAGAGAACAAAACACAATGCTTGTGGAAAGTTCCATAGCAAAAAGTAATGATGGTGGAGTATATTTGCGCGTTGAGGGAATAGCTGATATTAAAAAATTAAATGCATGTTTGGTGGAAAATGCAGAAGAAGAGGAAGAGAAAGAATCAAAAGAAGATAAAGAACAAAACAATGATGATGGTGAAAAGAAAAAAAGAAATTTTAAACCACTGTTATTAATTCCGGTGGTAATGGTAATAGGCTTAGCATCATGCACACATACTGATGAAAAAATAGTCCAAATAACAGAAAATAAGCAAGTAATATTGTACAACACAGAAAATCCTGGCATGATTAAAGAAAGTTTAGCGCAGACAGCTGGGCAAGAAGAAATGACTAATGGTGGATATAATTGGAAAGAGCAGGCTGAACGTGAGACTAATGCAACAACGGATTATAAGACAGGGGTATTACTAGAACAACAAGTTGATGAATGCTATAATATATTGCAGGATGATCAGAAGACGCAAGAAGAAAAATTTGATGCAATAAAGAAAATGAATTCAGTATATGCACAGCAACAAGAGTTATACGAAAATGGAAGAGAAGATGTGACCAAACTTGTAGAAGACGCAAAAGATGCTTTGACGAGCAAACCAGATGAAAGAACTGAATCTGAAGTGAGAATAGTAGATAATCAAACTAGTAAGTACGATAAATCTCAAGGTTTGACGGAAGCAAATGTTCAATCGACAGAGCAAGTAGTAGGTTCACCAAATGACATACGAGATATAAAAGCAGAAAGAGAGCCTGATGGTGATATAAAAATTACATATAATGAGGTAAAGGAACTAGTAGAAAAACAATCACACAGAGGAATCGTTGCAGCAGTACATAATATATCAGATTATGTAAAAAATGTGATTAATAAAGTAAAAAATGCTGTGACAAGAACTGAAAGAAAAGATAGCCAAGAAACGAATGAAAGGAGTCAACAAGAGAATAATAGAGATGGAGAAGGTAGAGATATATGATAGAGTCTTAATACAGACTAAAGAAATATTAAAGTACTTTGAAAAAGATTTGTTGGATAAAATACCCAAAGAGTTAATAGAAAAATTAAACTCTGTTGATTCAACAGAATATCAATTTGATTTTGACAAAAATAAAAGACTGAATGATCCTAGAATTTTAAAGGAAACAAAGGAATTTATATCTGCTATATTTATGCAATATTGTTGCAATGAAGAAGAAAGAGAAAAACTAAACAAGATATGCATTGAAAATGACAAAAAGAAAACAAAACATTTCGAAGCAGAAACTGTATTGAAAGAAGAGGAAAAAATTAAAAGTAATAATTTACCAATTACTGTAGAAGAAAAGGTTCCTTTATATAAAAGAATTATTATGAAGATAAAAAATTTATTTAAGATGGGAGAATAAAATGGAAGAAAATTACCAAAAAGGAATTGTTTTTAAATTAAATGAGAAAAGTAATGATTATTATTTGATTTTAGAAAATGTAAAATTAGATAATAGACAGTATTTATTAGTTATGCCACTTCAAGATATAAAAAATATTACAATAGACTATACAAAATCATTTGTTTTTAGAGTTGAAGATGATAAAAGTTTAGAAGTGGAAAAAGATATTAATGTAATAGACAGAATTTTAGAAGCTATAAAATAAAAAAGGAGCCGAGCTCCTTTTTTATGCTTTTGAATCTACTGACATTTTTTCAAATTCTGTAGTTAATTTTTCTACGGTTTTATTATTTACGAATTGTTCTGCTTGCTTTACAGTAAATTCAAATAATTTGGCATCACTGCTTCCATGTGCTTTTACGACTGGTTTTTTTACTCCCAAGAATAGAGCTCCGCCATATTCTTTATAATCCATCATTTTTTTGAATCTATTAAGCGAAGGAAGTGCTGGAACAGCGCCTATCATTGATAAGAAATTTCTCTTTAAGCTTTCAATCAAAGATTTCTTTATAAATTTGCCCATTCCTTCAACAGTTTTTAGGAAGATATTTCCTGTAAATCCATCGGCTATAATTGCATCGATTTTTCCAGAGAATGCATCTCTTCCTTCAACATTTCCAACAAAATTAATTCCTAATTCTGGTGATTTTTCTTTTAGTAAATTGTAGCTTTCACGTACTAATTCATTTCCTTTAGTCTCTTCTGTACCAATATTTAAAAGGCCAATTGCAGGATTTTCAACTCCTAAGGCATCGCGAATGTAAATAGTAGACATTTGTGCAAATTGTAATAAATTAATAGGCTTACAATTTGTATTAGAGCCGCAATCCATCAAAACCAATCTCTTATGATATGATGGAAGAATTCCAGCAAGTGCAGGTCTATCAACACCTTTAATTCTGCCAACTAATAAAGTAGCTCCTGTAAGAAGTGCACCAGAGTTGCCAGCTGAAATAAATACGTCACCTTTTCCTTCTTTTAAAAGATTGAAACCAACAACCATAGAAGAATCTTTCTTGTGCTTAATTGCAAGTGTAGGGGTATCTTCCATTTCTATTGTTTCTGTAGCATTATAAATTTTTAGTCTTGGAGAAATTTCCTCGGCTGTTTTGTTATAAAATTCTTTTAATTTTGCTTTAATAACTTCTTCTTTTCCAATAAGCCATAGTTCAGCATTAATTTGATTTATTGCTGCGACGGCTCCTTTAATATTAGCGTCGGGTGCATTATCTCCACCCATTGCATCTAAAAGTATAATCATAGTTATTCTCCTTTTGCATAGTATAAACACAGTAATTCTATATAAAACGTTTGACTTTCTATAAAAATATGTGTATAATATAGATAGAAAATGAGAACACAAATAATGAGTGTTACCTAAAAGATTAAGTATACACCACTAGCTCTGCGAAAGCGTATGTGGTGTATTTTTATTGTTGCTTATTTGATAGTATTATGTATATAATACTTAATAAGGCAACGTTTATAGTTATTGAAATCATAAATCCTATTATTAAGAACATTAAAAAATCTAACATATAAACACCACCTCCAATCTCTCAACTATAGTTGAGGAATTAAAGGTAACACTCACATCTGCTTTTATCTCATCTTCTTTGATAATTATATTACAACATTTTTCTAAAAAAAACAAGCAAACATTGTAAAGTTTACAAATAAATTTACGATATGTTTTAATATAATATTTTTATTTCATGAAGGTATTTAATTTTAGCCTGAAACATATAAAAAAGAGAAAACGTTTATATTCCAACATTTTCTCTTTTATTTTTGGAGGCACCTCTCAGAATCGAACTGAGGATGAAAGTTTTGCAGACTTCTGCCTTACCACTTGGCTAAGGTGCCATATTAATATAATATATGCTTTAAAAGTGTAAATATTACCAATAATAAAATAGAAACCAGACTTCATTTATAATAAATTTAAGCAATGTTAAACTTATTTTTACTGGTAATATACGCTGTATTTATTCAATACTTAACTAGTATAGCATAGATTTTCATGTTTGGCAAGTGATTTTAAAATAAAATTTGTAGGTAAAAAAATAGACTTCCAATAATATTAGAAGGCTATTGTAATTGCATATTACAAATTTTATGGAGCAGGTAACGGGAATCGGACCCGTAACTTAACCTTGGCAAGGTTATGTTTTACCACTAAACTATACCTGCATTTTAAGTTATCTACTAATAAAGATATTTAAGATGCCTGTTAACAAGCAATTAATATAATATCAAAATAGAAAAGAGTTGTCAAGTAAAATTTGACAATTTCTTAAATTTAGGGTATAATTGTAAACAGTTGTTACCTGAAAAAGGTAAAGAAGAGATTTGATTTTATTATATATACTATACGTTAGGGCGGAATTTTTTTGTATAGTAGGTTTATAGGATGTTTAAAATAATATATCTAAGAGATAATAGATATATGTATTTTTCGTATTCCAATAAAATATATAAATTTAGAAATTTTATGTACGGATCAAGTTAAAAGTATGAGAGTAACAACATATAAAGAATATGAAAGAAGGAGATTTTTTTTAATGACAGATGAGAATTTAAATAAAGATGGAAACGTTGGAACTGAAAACAATGTTTCTGATACTGGCGTAAAGAGAAGAGAAGGACGCCGTAGAAATTACAATAGAAGAGAAGGCACAAGTAGAAATAGTACTAGAAGAACTACAACAGAGACAGCAGAAAATACAAAAGGAAGTAGAAGACCACGTAGAAGTAGAGAAAACAGAAATGAGAATGCTTCTGCAGAAAGTAACGAAGTATTAGAAAAAAATATAACAAGCCAAGAAAATGAGAACACAAAGCTTGTAAAAACAAGAAGACATGAAGGAGGTCTTGTTAAGGTAGAGAATAGAGCAATAGCAAAAAGACCAGAAAGAGCAATTGCAAAGAGAAGCGAAAGGTCAATTACCAAGAGAGAAGATTTTAGATTTAAGAAGCCATCAATAAAAATAATTCCATTAGGAGGTATAGAAGAGATTGGAAAGAATATTACAGTTTTCGAGTATGAAGATGATATTATAGTTGTTGATTGTGGACTTGAGTTCCCAACAGATGATATGCTTGGAATAGATTTAGTAATTCCTGACGTTACTTATTTGGTAAAGAATAAGGAAAAGGTTAGAGGAATGGTAATTACTCACGGACACGAGGATCACATTGGATCAATTCCATATGTATTACAACAAATTAATATGCCAATTTATGCTACAAAATTAACTTGTGGATTGATTAAAGGAAAGTTAGAAGAGCATCATTTATTAAGGGCTACAAAGCTTGTAGAAGTTGATGCCGGTCAAACTATTAAATTAGGAAAGTTCTCAGTAGAGTTTATTAGAAGTTGCCATAGCATTCCAGACTCTGTAATGCTTGCAATTACAACACCAGCTGGAACAATACTTCATACTGGAGATTTTAAAATAGATTATACTCCAATTGATGGAAAACCAATGGATTTAGGAAGAATTGCAGAACTTGGAAATAAGGGAATATTGGCACTTATGTCTGATAGTACAAACTCTGAAAGAAAAGGATTTACAATGTCAGAGAAGTCTGTTGGAGCAGTTTTCGACAAATTGTTTATGAACTGTAAAAAAAGAATTGTTGTAGCAACATTTGCATCAAATGTCCACAGAGTTCAACAAATTGTGGATTCGGCTGTTAAATATGGCAGAAAGATTGCGGTTTGTGGTAGAAGCATGATAAATATGATTGAAAACGCAAGAGCTCTAGGTTATATAAATGCTCCAGAAGATATTTTCATAGATATCGATTTAATACGTAATTACAATGATGAGCAATTAGTAATAATTACAACAGGTAGCCAAGGCGAAACAATGTCAGCCTTAACAAGAATGGCTGCAGGAGAGCATAAAAAGGTTACTATTACACCAAATGATTTAGTAATAATTTCTGCAAATGCAATACCAGGAAATGAGAAGCTTGTTTCTAAAGTTATAGATGATTTAATGAAGATTGGTGCAGAAGTTGTATACAGTGCATTAGCTGATGTTCACGTATCTGGACATGCTTGCCAAGAAGAGCAAAAATTGATATTATCTTTAGCAAGACCACAATACTTCATACCAGTTCACGGTGAGTATAGACAATTAATGGCACATGCAGAAACTGCTAAAGAACTGGGAATACCTGCACAAAACATATTCATAACACACAATGGTAGAATATTAGAGCTAAATAAAGACGAAGCAAAATTCACAACATCAGTACCATCAGGAAAAGTTTTAGTAGACGGATTAGGTGTTGGAGACGTTGGAAACATTGTATTAAGAGACAGACAACATTTATCTCAAGATGGATTAATTGTTATAGTATTAACAATGGACTCATCAACAGGCGAAATAGTATCTGGACCAGATGTAATTTCACGTGGATTCGTTTATGTAAGAGAATCTGAAAACTTAATGGAAGATGTTAAAAACGTGATAAAACAAGAAGTTGCAGGATTTGAACAAAGACATATAACAGATTGGTCAACAATAAAATCAACATTAAAAGATGATTTAAGAGACTATATATTCCAGAAAACAAAGAGAGACCCAATGATATTACCAATAATAATGGAAGTTTAATAGGGTGAACTAGGAAAATTAGAAAAGAAGCTTTTAAAGTAAAAGCCTTGAAAGCTTCTTTTAATAAAAATAAAAGGAGTAAGATTATGGATTATAAGGATTTAGCAAATTTAATTTTTCCGGATGCAAAACCAATAGAGTTTTACGAAGAAAAATATCCTGAGAGAGATTTACCTGAAGGTGCTATGGTTGTAAGAATTGGACCTAGCCCAACTGGTTCTGTTCATATTGGAACTATATACCAAGCTTTGCTTGCAAGAACTATTGCAGATAAAACTAATGGCGTGTTCTTTATGAGAGTTGAGGATACAGACCAAAAAAGAGAAGTTGAAAATGGAATTAAAGATATAATTGATTCTTTAAAATATTTTGATGTTCTTCCTGATGAGGGAATGGATACAGAAACAACTTGGCATGGAGAATATGGACCTTATAGACAATCTATGAGAAAAGAGATTTATCAAGCTTATGCTAAATATTTGCTAGAGCAGGGAAAGGCATACCCATGTTTTGCTACTGCAGAAGAGCTTGAAGAAATGAGAAAAACTCAAGAGGTTGCTGGTGTTAAACCTGGATATTATGGAGTTTGGGCTAAGTATAGAAATTTAACTGTTGAAGAAGCAGCAGAAAAAATAAAGAATGGTGAACACTATATAATTCGTTTAAGATCAAATGGAAGCGAAGAGAGAAAGATTAAGGTTCACGATGTTATAAAGGGAAATGTTATATTCCCAGAAAATGACCAAGATATAGTAATAATAAAGGCTGATGGACTTCCAACTTACCATTTTGCACATGCTGTTGATGACCACTTAATGCATACAACACATGTAATAAGAGGAGACGAATGGTTATCTTCTGTTCCAATTCATGTTCAATTATTCCAAATGTTAGGATTTAAGGCTCCTAAATATGCACACACTGCAACAATACTTAAAAATGATAATGGAAATAAGAGAAAGATAAGCAAGAGAAAAGACCCAGAGGCATCAGCAAATTACTACAAAGAAATTGGTATTCCTGTTGAGGCTGTAAAGGAGTATTTGCTAAACATTGCAAATTCAAATTTCGAAATTTGGAGAAAACAAAATCCAGATAAATCGATAAAAGAATTTGACTTCCAATTAACAAAAATGAGTGTTAGTGGAGCTTTATTCGATATGGTTAAGCTTTTAGACATAGGAAAAAATGTTATATCTAAATATACAGCTGAGCAGGTTTACAATGAGACACATGAATGGGCTGAGACTTACGACAATGAGTTATTAGAACTTTTGAACAACAAAGAATATTCTATTAAAGTTCTAAACATTGAACGTGGCAAAGCTAAACCTCGTAGAGATATTGCAAAATGGTCAGATGTTAAACATTGCATAGAATACATGTATGATGATAAATTCTTTGCAAGCAATGATGAATACGAATTTGACAAGATAAATGATAAAGAAGAAATAAAAAAGATTTTAAATTTATATATGTCAAAATATTATGATGAAGCAGATGACCAACAAACTTGGTTTGGAAAGATGAAAGACATGGCTGAAGAGTTAGGATATGCAAGAGAAGTTAAAGAATACAAAAAAGAGCCAGAAAAATGGCCAGGACATGTTGGAGACATTAGCACTGTATTAAGAGTTGCAATAACAAGAAGAAGAAATACTCCAGACTTGTATGAAATAATGCATGTTTTAGGAAAAGCTAATGTGGAAAAGAGAATAGAATTAATAACAAAATAATATTAAAAAAAAGACTAATTTCAATTTATAAAAATTACGGCACGGTGCTCTTGGTCGGAGCTCCTAGCGAACTCCTCAAAGGGCGAGCTTGACCTTATTAAAAAAATTGAAATTAGTCTTTTTGTAATAAAAGTTTGTATAGGAAATAATTTATTTGGAAATAAAAAAATCCCCCGCCGAAATGCAAATGCATCCGGCGGGGGAGAAGGGAGTACATTGGGGCTAAGTTACCGTATTGGCAACATGAGGTTGGTTATTCGATGGCAGGCATCCAAGAACCGCCCATATCCTCAATGGCTTTCTTGACCAGAGAATCATAGTGAAAACTACCGGTCAAAGAGACGAGTAGCGCCTTTGCGTTGCCTTCAACCCTTTGGACAAGTACGTTAACGTATTTGTCCCCAATCGTGGCAAAAGCGACATCCCGATGCGCTGAATCTTCAAACATTGCCATTCTGGCCCTACGAGGAGTACAAAGATTCAATGACATAAAAAATCCCCTTTCGAAATCTCCTCAAAGAGGAGTTAATATTGCTGTATTATATCACGAAATTCGACAAAATTCAATAAAAAATGCATTTTTTCTCAGATTTATTCAAATAAAAATAAGATTAGTATTATAAATAAAATATACTAACCTTAATTCGTAATAATTATCCAAAAAATCTAAATATAATTTTCAATATAATTCCACACATCTTCACTGTATATTTTTCTTTCTGCGGAAAATGGCAAGAATGTTAAATCTTTTAATGGATTTAATTCTTGTTGTAAATCTTCTAAAACTCCAGAAACCTTTGTGACGGCTATTTTATCAGCCTTATTTGCGATGATTAGGCAAGGTGAGTTTGTGTTTATAATATATTGGTACATTAATCTATCATTTTCTGTTGGTGAATGACGAATATCTATTAAAAAAACTATTAATGAGATTTTTTTACATTTTGACAAGTATTCTTCAATAAAATTTCCAACTTTAACTTGCTCTTGTTTTGACATCTTACTGTAGCCATATCCAGGTAAATCGACAAAATAAAAGTTATCGTCTACATTGTAGAAGTTTATTTGTCTTGTTTTTCCTGGCTCAGAACTTGTTCTGGCTAATTTTTTTCTATTTAACATTGTATTTATAAAACTTGATTTTCCAACATTAGATTTCCCAACTAAAACGATTTGGGGTAAATCATTTTGAGGGTATTGTGAAGGCTTTACTGCTGAAATTTCAAATTTTGGATTTTTTACTATCATATTCTTTCATATAATCAGTGTAAAACGACTGATTTTCCTTTCAATAAATTTTATAACTTTATAAATTATAGCATATTAAAAACTTAAAAACAACTCAAATATGTGTAATTAAAGTATAAGCACCATTTTAGACAAATAAAAAAGAAAGGAGGCAAAATTGCCTCCTTGGTATGGTTTTATGCAACGTAACTGTGTTTTACTTGATGATTATGTCATGAACATCAGGACCAATCCCGATATACATCACAGGAACATCGAGATATTCTTCGATAAACTCGATAAATTCCCTTGCCTGTTGAGGGAGAGAGTCATAATCAGTACATCCTGAAGTATTCCATCCTCCAACAAAGCGTTTGTAAACGGGGTCACAGGTTTCAGCGCCGATAGGCACATAATCGATAGTCATGGGCCAGTTGTTTGGTTGATTGTAGATGTACGATGTACAAACTTTAATTTCACCCAACTTTTGACCGATTTTCCCAAGATCATCAAGGTGCATCAGGCATAGCTCAGTAATACCATCAAGAATGACAGCATTCTTGAGACGGACTAAGTCAAGCCAACCGACTCTACGAGCGCTTCCATCGGAATTATATTCTTTTCCAATGTCGCGGATAACAATGGCAGTCTGACCGAATTCTTCGGTGTTAAATGGACCTTCACCAACGCGAGAACAATAGGCTTTTGCAACGCCTAAAACATCACGAACATAGATAGGACCAATGCCTGCTGCAGAAAGCGTTCCAGCTGTACTAGGACTAGACGAAGTGACATAAGGATAGTCTCCCTGGTCTATATCGAGGTAAAAAGACTGAGAACCTTCTACAACAATTTTGTCATCGTTGTAAAGTGCAGATGTGAGTATAGGGCGTTCATCACGGATGTAAGGAATGATGAGACTTCGGTAGCTCAAAAATTCCTTATCAATTAGGGTGTGAATTTTGGTAATAACGCATTCGGGGCAAAAGGCCTGCAAGACGACATTGTCAATCTTGATGATGTGGGAGATTTTTGCTATGAGTTCCTGAATGCTCAGGTTAGCAAAATCCGCCATACGGATGCCGATGCGGTTAACCTTGTCAGAATAACAAGGACCTACACCACTAAGCGTAGTACCCAGCTTATGCTCGCCTTTAAGGCTTTCATGCATCTTGTCCATGCTGATGTGGTAGGGCAAAATGATATGAGCCCGAGGGCTGATGATTAGACGTTCGGGAGAGACCTTTATGCCCATTGCTTGGAGTGTTTTAATCTCCGTAGCAAGGCTAGGAAGGTCAATCACGACGCCAGGACCGATGATGCACTTGGTATTGGGCAACACGATTGCAGCAGGAAGCAAATGGAGGGTAAACTTTTGACCGTTTACCATCACAGTATGCCCAGCTTTGCTACTACCGGTAGCCCGAATGGCAATGCATTCTTTGGAAACGTGGTGGGCAATACGCCCTTTACCTTCGTTTCCCCATTGAGTTCCAACAATAACGGTAACGTTAGCCATAAAACTAAACCTCCTTTATAGACAATTGTCATGTTAAAGTTACATAAAACATACCGATTGAAATTATATCACGGAATATGCGTAGAATCAAGGCATATAGGAGAAAAACGATAAAAGCAAATGAAATTTAAAAATTTTTAGAAAAAGACTAATTTTAGTTTATAAAAATTAAGGTACGGAGCTCTTCAAAAGGCGAGCTTGACCTTATTTTTAAAATTAAAATTAGTCTTTTTTCAATCCGAATATAAATTATTATTTATTTTTAGGTTTTATTATTTCTGTTCCACCCATGTATGGACGTAAAACTTCCGGAACTGTTATGCTTCCGTCTTCGTTGTAGTTATTTTCTATAACTGCTATAAGTCCTCTAGGAGTAGCAACTACTGTATTGTTTAGAGTGTGAGGATAGTAGTTTCCTTTTTCACCCTTTACACGAATCCCTAATCTACGTGCCTGAGCATCTCCTAAAGTTGAACAGCTACAAACTTCGAAGTATTTTTTTTGTCTTGGACTCCATGCCTCAATATCGCAAGATTTTACTTTTAAATCAGCTAAATCACCACTGCAACAATCAAGTTGTCTAACTGGAACATTCCAACTTCTGAATAAGTCTACACTTAACTTCCACATTTTATTGTACCAGTTCATTGAATCTTCTGGTTCGCATAAAACAATCATTTCTTGCTTTTCAAATTGATGAACACGGTATAATCCTCTTTCTTCTAGGCCGTGTGAACCAATTTCTTTTCTAAAACATGGAGAATAAGATGTCATTGTAATTGGAAGATCCGCTTTCTTTAAAATTTGGTCCTTAAATCTACCAATCATTGAATGCTCTGAAGTTCCTATTAAATATAGGTCTTCGCCTTCTATTTTATACATCATGGCATCCATTTCTTCAAAGCTCATAACACCTGTAACAACATCACTACGAATCATGAATGGTGGAATTGCATATGTGAAACCAGCATTAATCATGTAATCTCTAGCACATGCAAGCATTGCTTCATGAAGTCTAGCAATGTCTCCAATTAAATAATAGAAACCAACACCACTAGTACGTCCTGCAGATTCTTTATCCATTCCGTTTAATTTTTCTATAATATCTGCATGATATGGAATTTCATAATCTGGAACTTTGGGTTCTCCAAATCTTTGAACTTCAACATTTTCAGAATCGTCTTTTCCGATTGGAACTGATGGATCTATTATGTTAGGAATTTTCATCATTCTTTCTTTGATTTCACTTGCAAATTTTTCTTCTTTTTCTTCGTTTACAACAAGCTCATCATTAATAGCTTTAACTTCAGCTTTAATAGCTTCAGCTTCATCTTTTCTGCCTTCTTTCATAAGGCTACCAATTTTATCACTAAGAGATTTTCTCTTAGAACGAAGCTCATCTCCGTGCATCTTGCAAGCTCTACTTTCTTTATCAAGAGCAATAACTTCATCAACTAAATGAAGCTTTTGGTCTTGAAACTTATTCTTAATGTTTTGCTTAACAACATCTGGATTTTCTCTTAAAAATTTAATGTCTATCATAACATACACTCCTTTTCGCCCATTAGGGACGCCCTTTCTTGGGCGAAATTTATTTTTATTATTCAAACTATAAAAAGACACCCCTATGCAAAAACATAAGGGCGAATTACACTTACGCCTTTTCAATGAAACCATTATATAACAAAATTTAGAAAAAGTAAATAAAATTGGGCTAATATGTAAAGAATAGATGATAAAATAAATTGTTTTGGAGGATATGATGAATCTTATTTTAGAATTTGTCAAATTTATAATTTTTTCTTTAGGAATAGTTACTATATCTAAATATATGCTTGTGCCAGTTTTGAGAAGGATTTCCATTGCATTAAAATTAAGCCCAAAGGCTAGTGGAAATATAGCAGGATTTGCCACATCTGTACCAGAACTCTTAACAGTTTCATTTTCAGCTGCTAGTGGACTAATTGGAACAAGTGTGTACAATATTTTAAGTTCAAATATTATCAATTTAATACAATATATTTTTGCAATTTATTTAAATAAGAATCAAAAATTTTTAAGGAATAGAGCAATTTCAATCGATATTTTTTTAGTTATTGCGACAATAATAATTCCATTCGTGCTTGCAATTTTTAATGTGACTTTAGGTATTACAAGTGTTGTAATCTTTCTAATTTTACTAGTTGTATTTTATTATATAAATCATAATGTACACAAAATTTATCTAGAAAAAGAAGATGAGAAAATAAAAAAAGAAGAGTTAGAAGAGGAAATAGAGGAAGAGAAAAAAATAAAAAGAAATAATTTAATTTTTTATTGGATTGCATTGCTAATAATTGCAGGGCTTTTATATTTTGTAGGAGAATTACTAAGCAACAGCCTTACAAATTTATGTAATACGTTTGGACTACCAGAATTAGTACTAGGAATATTATTAGGTTTTATAACTAGTATTCCAGAATTAATAACATTTATAGAAGCACAACGAAAAGAAAAAAAGAAAAATACAGAAATGGCAAACAAAATTGGTGTAATAGAGGCTACAAACAATCTATTAACATCAAATTTACTAAACTTATTTGTGATACAGTCAATTGGAACTATTATTTATACAATTATTAGATGAACAAGAATAAATTGGAAAAAAGTTAATATAATAGTAATAGATTGGGGGATAATATAATGTGGGGTAAACAGGAAGATAAAAACAGAGATTTGATAGTAAATATATTGAAAACTAAGATGGAACTAAATTTAAATATAAAGAATTATGAATATGCAGAGCAAGATCAAATTGATTATTTTTTATATCAAATAAAAGCAAATCAGGCAAGGTTAGATTATTTAATAAAGAAGGCAAAAGAGAGTAACATAGAATTAAGTAATATAGAAAAAATAAAATATGAAGCATAGAGTAGTGCGTATTTAAATATATTGTTTGGTATTATTAAAATAAATGACATTATAAAGTATCATATTTGTCCATGCACAAACATAGAATGTGATAACATTGAAATGGGGGAAAGCATGGACGTTAAAATGTTATTGGTGTATGTGGCGTGTATAATTGGAATATTTATAGTAGGAAAAATATTTATAATTCCAATAAAAATAATTACTAAATTGATAATAAATTCGTTTTTGGGGGCTGTATTGTTATATGTTATCAACATAGTAGGAACAGTGTGTGGATTACATATAGGAATAAATGTTGTTACTGCATTGGTTGTAGGAATATTAGGAATACCAGGGGCTGTGTTGCTCACTGTGTTAGCAATATTTATATGAAAAAAATAATATAAAACCACCAGCAACCCGTGTGAGAACGAGTTGCTAGTGGTACTATTTTACTTTAATTAAGTTTAAAATAGACTTTTCGTTGCCCTTATAAAATTATTTTGCTGTAACTAGCTCCATCATAATGGAGACACCATCGTTGTTGTGACGGCTCAAGAAATAGTTAATTTTCTGAACGAGCTCCGCGGATTTGTTAGGATCCAGCTTATCACGATATGCCTCGAGTGCAGAGACAATCTGAGGAGCACAAGCCATAAAATGGATGTCAACTTCACGATCAAAGTCAGGCTTCTTACGGTTTGCTTTGCGCCAAGACCAGAACGCTACAAGGAGATCGTCCTTAGTTACAGGATTGCCACTCTTGACAACGTACTGCTCGATGAAGAGATAGTCGTTAAGTATTTCATTCCACGAAATGTTGGCTGTGGAACGATACTGGCTGAGCTGGTCCTTACAAAGCTTTTGAACAAGCCTGTTAGGACTTATGTTTGCAAATACCCATGCGGTGTGGATATTATCCAACCAGCCGAGAATCTCGGTTGCCGAAGCTTCTTTGACTCGAGTAAAATCGGTCTCATCCAAAGCCTCTTGAAATGGGATACCGTGCAGAACACTGCCGGCAATGTCAGCAAAATCTTCGCCGGGATGTGCTTTGATCATCTCGAGTGCCTCCTGACGGGAGGAAGCCTTACCCCAATTTACCATTGCAGCAATTTCAGTTTCCTGTGCTGCGCTGCCTTTTTCGGCAATCTTTGCAATAAAAGCGGACTTCTTTTCGTTCATGTTCATATGGGTTTCCTTTCTTTTCTTTTGTTGTATATTTCGAACACCAAATATTTTAGAAAGGGCAACGGATTTGCCCAAACTAAAATACTAGTTTGGGTCATCCAAAAGATTTCCCATAACTCTATTATACCAAATTTACATAAAACTGTCAATTTGCAGGAAAATTGGGCAATATGTGATTTTAATGAAAGTTGCAATACACTAATTAAGGACGTCTTTCTTTAGAGACGTCCTCTTACTAAATAGTTATTCAACTGTTACTGACTTTGCTAAGTTTCTTGGCTTATCTACGTCTAATCCCTTATTTTTAGAAATATAGTAAGATAATAATTGCAATGGTATTACTGAAAGTATTGGTGAGATTAACTCATTTGTTTCAGGTATATTTATTACATAACCAAAGTTATTGTTTGGCAATATTTGGTTTGTTATTATTAAAGTTTTTGCACCTCTTGTTATTACTTCTTGCATGTTGCTGATTGTTTTTTCTACTAGTTCTTTATTTGTAATTATTCCAATTACTGTTACACCGTTTTCTATTAAGGCGATTGGTCCGTGTTTTAATTCGCCTGCTGCATAGGCTTCTGAGTGTATATAAGAAATTTCTTTTAATTTCAAAGAACCTTCTAATGCTACATTATAGTCAGTGCCTCTGCCTAAGAAGAACATGTCTTTTTGTGTGTAAACCTTGCTTGCAAATGTTTTTATTTCTTCGCAGTTATCTAGAACAGCTTCTATTTTTGAAGGTAGGTCTAGAATATCAGCCTTTAATTTTTCTAATTCATCTTTTGAGTAAGAGCCTAACAATTCGGCAAAGTATATTCCAAGCATTGCAATTAAACAAACTTGTGAGGTGTATGCTTTTGTTGATGCAACTGCTATTTCAGGGCCTGCATGCGTATAAATTGTGTAGTCTGCTTCTCTAGTTATTGTACTTCCGATTACATTTGAAATTGCAAGAGTTCTTGCACCATGTGATTTTGATAATCTTAATGCTGCGAGTGTGTCAGCTGTTTCACCAGATTGACTTACAAAAATACATAACGTTTTTTCATCAATTATTGGATTTCTATATCTAAATTCTGATGCAATATCTACTTCAACTGGAATTCTGCATAGTTTTTCTATTATTGATTTTCCCATTAAACCTGCATGCATAGCCGTACCACAGGCTACTATAAATATTTTATTTATAGATTTTAAATATTCTTTAGAAATTTCTATATCATCAAAACTACAATTTTCTCCTAGTTTTAATCTTGAACCTATTGTTTCACGAATGGCTGTTGGTTGCTCGAAAATTTCTTTTAACATATAGTCTTCGTATCCGTCTTTTTCGGCTGCAGAAGCATCCCACTCTATATTTTTAACTTCCTTATTGTGAGGAGTTAAATTCATATCATAAAAATTAATCTTATCTTTAGTGATAAGAGCAAATTCATTATCATTTAAAAGATAAAAATCTTTAGTATATCTTAAAACAGCAGGAATATCTGATGCAATAAAGTTTTCACTATTTCCTTTTCCAATTACTAAAGGACTATCTTTCCTTACTACTACTAAATCTTCTGGATATAGAGAAGAGATTATTTCTAAAGCATAGCTTCCTTTTAAATCTGAAACGGCATTCTTTACAGCTCTTAAAAATTTCTCGATTGTATTTTGTGATTTATCACTTGTAAAGTAGTAATCAATTAAATTAGGAACTACTTCTGTATCTGTTTGAGAAACAAAATGATATCCGTTGTCTGTTAAAAATTTTCTTAAATCCGCATAATTTTCAATAATTCCGTTATGAACAACTGCAAATCTATTTGAATTGTCTAAATGAGGGTGAGCATTTTCTTTTGATGGCTTTCCGTGAGTAGCCCAACGAGTATGAGCAATACCAACAGTTCCAGATAATTTATCTATTCCGTCAAGAGCCTCTAGATTTGAAACCCTACCCTTTTCCTTCATAACAGTAATTTTATTATTTTCAATAGTTGCAATTCCAGCAGAATCGTAACCTCTATATTCTAGGCATTTAAGCCCATTTATTAAAATTTCTTTTGCTTTATTGTTACCAATGTAACCTACTATTCCACACATAGTAAACCTCCTATAAAATACATAACTTAATAATACCAAAGTAAAATACTTTGATTTAAATATAATATAAAAGGCATAAAATAATTAAACTACTCAAAATTATATCTGTTCTAACATCACTGCTAGGTTTTGCTAATTTATAAGGACCGTAGAAAGCCCTAGAGCATCCGCCGAATATTTCGATAAACTCTAACCTCGTCAACAGCACAAACGCTGTCCTGGCGCTAAAAATGAACTCCTTTCTTAATAAAAATTTTATTTTATGCTTATATGGATATAATATTACACTAAAAGGGAAAATGTATCAATAGTTTTGAACAAATAAATTAAAATACATTTACAAGTTTTTTAATTTAGTATATAATATGAAAAAACTAGAAAGATACAAGGGGAAAATAAAATGAATAAACAAAAGAGATTTTTTATAAAGATAGGGATGGCAATTTCAATTGCAACTATATTAACATGTTCCACATCTTTTGCTAGCAGTAATGTATTAGAAAAAGTTGAATATACGGAAAAGTTTAAAAATTGGTTACAACTAACAGAAGAAGAAAAACAAAAGACTATTATGCCAGACATGTATTATATTCCAAGTAGTTCCAAAAAGATATCTAACAATCCATTGCAAGATGTTAGAAGTACGAGAGCAAGTATGGCTAGCAGATTCAGTCTAAAAGACATAATTTCAGAGAATGTGAAAATAAGAAACCAGCAACAAACCAATTCGTGTTGGGCCTTTGCTTCGTTATCTTCACTGGAAACAAATTTGGCTATGCAGGATTACAAGAAAGGAAATATCACGAAAATTTACGACTTTTCAGAGAGACATCTAGAATATGCTACAAGTAAATATTTTGCTAATAATGTGGAAAATAAAAAGGGGTATAATAGAACTGTTGGAGACGGAGGAAACTTCCCAATGGCACAATCATACTTAACAAACGGTACTGGAGCTATTACAGAAGATGAAATGCCATTTGAAAACAATGAAGATACAATCGACATTTCTGAGATACAAAATAAAAATGTTGTAACAGAAGTCGATGATATAGAAGTTTTCGAACCATATAGCGGAAAAAGCGATAGTGAAAAACAAAAAATAATGAATCAGATAAAAGAACATATTCAAAATTATGGAGCAGTATTTACTAAAATACACGGAGCGTCGTCTTCAATATCTGATTACTCATGTTATAATAATGAAACTGGTGCAAAATATTGCAGCAATGAATACTCACATCCAACAGATCACGCTGTGTCTATAATCGGATGGGATGACAATTACAGTATAGATAATTTTGCGGAAGATTCAAGACCTTCTTCAAATGGTGCATGGATTGTAAGGAATTCATGGGGAGATAAAGAAGAGTATACTTTATCGGATTTAAAAAAAGAAATATTTGAAAAATATAAAGATACATGTACATCAAAGGGATGGAATTCGCCTGAAGAAATACCTAATGAGTTTATAATCCAAATAGGTTATAAAATTGATGGTGATAATGCTTACTATATTTATGGTGATAATGGATATATATACATATCTTATGAAGATGCTAATGTTTCATCAGGTAAAAATTTTGGTATATCAAAGTCATCAAATAAAGTAAACTATGATAAGATATATCAATATGATGAACTATATGCTGCAAACGACATGTATGTAAACAATATGGAAATACTTCTTGGAAATATATTTAACAGAGATACTACAAATACAGAATATTTAACAAGCATTTCGATAAATGCTCCAGAAACATATTGGGGAAAAGTATATGTAAATCCAAATGGTTCGAGTATGGCAAAAGATGATTTGCAATTAGTAGAATTAGAAAATGGTGTTAGTGATTATATTATTGACAAAGGATACCATACAATAAATTTTAAAAAGCCAATTGCACTTACAGGAAATTCATTTGCAGTTGTGACTTCCTTTACAGGAGTTGGTGCACCAGGTGAAACAAGAGCTTTAATTACATTAGAAAGCAAAATAGATGGGTATAGCAAATGGGATGATGTAAAAACAGAAGTAGGAAAATGTTTTGTTGCAGCAACGGATGATTTGGACAATGCAAGTTGGATAGATTTAGGAAAAATAAAAGAGATAAATGATTCATTTGAAAATGGTGATAGTACTATAAAGGCTTTTACAACTAAAGAATTGTATGACGGATCATTAAAAAATATAGAAATAGTAACTGCACCAAATAAAACATCATATTTTGAAGGAGAAAATTTTGATAAGTCTGGAATGGTGGTAAGAGCAAATTATAATAGCAAAGATGAACCAACAGTCACATTAAAAGATTCAGATTATAGTATTACAAATGGTACAAACTTGAAAGTTGGACAAAATAGTGTTACTATAACATTTAGTGGAAAAAGCGTAAATCAATCAATAAGTGTTGAAAAAAATAGTGTAGTAGACTTAAAAATTCAAACACCTCCTACCAAAACAGAATATAAAGAAGGAGAAAAATTTGATGCATCTGGAATGGTAGTAATTGCAACATATAAAGATGGAACTAGTAAGCTCATATCAAATTACACTATTACAAACGGAAGTAACCTAAAGGCAGAGCAGACGGAAATAACAATAACATTCGAAGGAAAGTCTATAACTCAGCCAATAACGGTAAAACCTAATGCTTTATTGGATATTAAAGTAAAAAATTTACCAAGTAAAGTCAAATATGTAGAAGGTCAAAATTTTGACAAAACAGGAATTGTCATTGTTGGAACATATCAAGATGGAAGCGAACATGAAATTGAAGAATATACAATTGAGCATGGAGAAAAGCTAACAACAAGCCAAAAATCTGTAACTGTAAGCTTTGGAGGAAAATCTGTAGAAGTTGCTATTACTGTTGAGAAAAAAACAATTACAAATATTATAGTTAGTAAAATGCCAACAAAGACAAAATACATACAAAATAAAGAAGAAATTGACTTGACTGGTGGTAAGATAAAGATAGATTACAATGATAATACAAGTGAAGAAATAGATTTGAAATCAGCTCTAGTTAAAGTTGAAGGATTTGATAATAAGTCTCTTGGAAAAAATACATTAACAGTAACGTACATGGATAAAACTACAACAATAGAAGTTGAAATAATTCCAGAAGATGTTGCAGAAAATTCTAATTTTGATAAAATGAATGCAAATATAAATAGCATAAAATATTTTACGTTTTCTGATAAGAACCAGAAGGAATATGTAACGATAGATATGTTGATAGAAGGCATTGAAAAGAGTACAAAAAATGACAATTGCACATATTACTATTATTTATCGAAAAACAACAATGAAGATAATATTCAAAATTGGGTAAAGATAACAGAAAATCAATCATCAAATGATAAATTAGAATTCAAGATAAATACAAAAGATATAAAAAATTATGAAGAATTAATGAGTTCAAAAACATTGTATTTATATGTAAGAGAAGTAGCTGTAAAAAGTGGAAACCAGTCAGTACTTGCTACAAAAGGAATAAATATGGATGCTGATATTAAAGTAGAAACGTATTTAGATAATGTAAAAATAGAGAATAAAAATGATGACAACAAAAAAACAGATGTAAAAGATGATACAATGGCACCAAATGAAATACCACAAACAGGTGTAAAGAGTTTATTAATAATAATATTAGTAATAGTAGTTTTAGGATCAATCTTTTACATAAGATACAAACAAATAAGTAAATATGTAAAATAAATATGAATGAACAAATGATTTTAACTCTGCAATGGTTAAAATCATTTGCTTTTTATAAAAGGAGAAATGTATGTTTGATATAGAAGCAGAACTTAAAAAACTGCCTAAAAAGCCAGGAGTTTATATAATGCACGACAAAAATGACAAGATTATTTATGTTGGTAAGGCTGTTGTTTTAAGAAACAGGGTTAGGCAGTATTTTAGAAAGAATAAGAAAACAAAAAGAATTCAAAACATGGTTGCGTTAGTTGACCATTTTGAGTATATAGTGTGCGATAATGAGGCAGAGGCTCTTATTTTGGAGTGTAATCTAATTAAGAAGAACATGCCTAAATTTAATGTGCTTCTAAAAGATGATAAAACATATCCATACATAAAAATAAATGTAAAAGCAGATTATCCAGATTTATATATTACAAGAAGAGTTTTGAATGATGGTGCTAAATATTTTGGACCTTATGCGAATGCCGGAAGTGCCAAGGAAATGATTGAGTTTATCAAGTCCAGATATAAGATTAGACAGTGTAGAAGTTTTAAATATAAGGATAGACCATGTTTAAATTATCATATAAAGAAGTGTATGGCTCCTTGCATGGGATACATTAGTAAAGAAGATTATAGAAAGCAAATTGATGAGATTATTTCTATTTTAGAAGGTAAGACAGATAATTTAAAGAAAGAGCTAGAAAAAGAAATGCTAGAGGCTTCTAAGAAGATGGAATATGAAAAAGCTCAAGAAATAAGAGATAAAATATTTGCAATAGATAGAATTTCTCAAAGACAAAAGGTTTCAAATATTTCTGAAAATGATATAGATGTAATAGGCTTAGCGAGAAAAGACGAAGAAGTTTGTATTGAAATGTTTTATGTTAGAAATAGTAAGATGATTGGCAGAGACCACTACATATTCAAAGGTTTAGAAGATGAGGAAGATAGTGAGATAATTTCAAGCTTTATTAAACAATACTATATGGGAAGAACAATTCTGCCTAATAAAATAATGATAAAAGAAGAGATTGAAGACAAGGATGCAATCGAAATGCTATTAACAGAATCTGCAGGAAGAAAAGTAGAAATAAAGACACCGCAAAAAGGTGAGAAATTGAAATTCGTAGAAATGGCAGAGAACAATGCCTTAATCACTTTACAGAACAAAGAAAAGGACAAATACAATATTTTAGCAGAATTAAAACATGTATTAGACTTAGAAAAATTGCCAAGAAAAATAGAATGTTATGATATATCAAACTTATCTGGAACCAACATGGTTGCAGGAATGTGCGTAATGCAGGATGGAATAATTAAGAAAGAAATGGCAAGAAGATTCAAAATAAAAGAAGTTGTTGGACAGGATGATCCAGCATGTATGGAAGAAGTAGTAACAAGACGTTTAAGACATTCTGTGCCAATTCTAAATGAAGACAAACCAAACGGATTCGGAGAATTACCAGATGTAATATTTGCAGATGGTGGTATAACACAAATACATGCAATTCAGCAGGCAATAAGAAACGTAAACAAAGAAATAGAACAAAAGGCAAAAGAAAAAAACATAGAATTAACAGAAAAAGATAGAGTAAATATTACTGTATTTGGAATGGTAAAAAACGATAAGCACCAAACACGTGCATTAATGAATGACAAAAGAGAAGAGCTAGAAATTTCACAAACACTTCTAAACACAATAACAATGTTCCAGGACGCAGTACACGACACAGCAATAGGATATCATAAAAAACTAAGAAATGAAGAAGTAACGAGGTCTGCACTAGACAACATAAAAGGAATAGGCACAGTAAAAAAAGTAGAACTACTAAAGAAATTTGGAACAGTAGAAAACATATCAAACGCAAGCATAGAAGAAATTGCAGAAGTAAAAGGAATAAATGAAGAATTAGCAAGAGAGATAAAAAACGCTCTTGCACATTAAAAAATTCGCTCAGAAAGTTCGCCCATTAGGGACGCCTCTTTTTGGGCGAAAAATTTTTGTCATAAATCTCGGAAAACTGAATATATTTTATAGTAAGAATATAATGGCAGGCTTTAGCCTGAAAAGGGGGATTTATGGAATATTCTAAAGATATTGTTTTAGGAGTGAATTATTTAGGAAGAAAGGTAAATATAAAGGACAAGACTCTTGTAACTGAAGAAAATAAGACTAGCAAAAGTAGAAAACGAACGAAAGACAAGAAAACTAATCAACAGAAAAGTAAAATATTAAAATTTATGAATGAACATAAATTTATAACGTCAATAAGTATAACATGCCTAGCACTAATGATACTAGATTGTATGCTTGTATATAGTTTCATAGAATTATTGCAAAGAATATAAGATTAGTACGGAAAGACTATTGTACATATATGTAATTAATGTTATTATATTTGTAAAACAAAAGGGAGAAGAAGAATGAAAAAATTACTGTTATGTGCTTTAGTTATTACAATAGTAGTATCTTTAACCATTGTTGGAGGAGCAATTACATTATTTATAAGTAATAAGGATGAGAGAGTGCCTGAAGAGCCAACATCGGAAACGGCTCCATATTATCCAGATAAAACTTTTTCAAAAGTAGAGGGAACAATAGATACAGGACTTGTAATTGCAGACAAAGATGGAAATCAATATGTTTGGGTTGTAGTACCAAAAACACTATATGATGATGCAAATTATAATTTAAATGGTTTAAGAAAACCAAAATCAAGTAAAGATTATGATAATATAGAGTATTGTTTACAACAATATTCTATGATATATAGGGACGTTAAGGAAGGTAAAGAGGCACAATTTACAGATACTTGGATAGAGGACCCCGCGAATAAAGGTTGGTTTTCTTTTGGGGAGTATACAGATGCAAAACAAAAAATGTTAAAAAGTGTATATGAAAATGGCGGATTCTATGTAGGAAGATATGAAGCTGGAATTGAAGAAAAAAGAATTGAGCAAACGGATGAAAATGCAAGTGAACAATTTGGAATACCTAAAACCAAACCAGTGTCAAAAGCAAATGTGTATCCATATACGTTTGTAACAAGAACCCAAGCTCAAAAATTAGCTGAAAGTGTAAATCATGGAAGATATTCAAGTAGTTTGATGTTTGGAATACAATGGGATCTTGTGCTTGCTTTTATGAGTAAAGACAGTAAAATAACATCAACTGATGAATTAACAAAAGATAGTACTGCAATAGGAAATTATTCAAATTCACAATTTAAATTAGAACAAAACGGAAAATATGCTGTGGAAGATGATTATACATTATTGTATTTACAATGGAAATCGACCACTACACCAACTGAAGAATATGTAGATGAAGATATGAATAAGCTGTCTCAATCTAAGAGAGGCAACTCAATACTTATAACAGCGGGAACATCAGAACAAAATAAGTTTATGAATATATATGATATAGCTGGAAATGTAGCAGAATGGACATTAGAAAGAAATTCAGATACGTACAGTTCATGTGTTAATAGAGGAGGAGCTTACTGGAATACTGGATCAAGCTCAATGGCAGCGCAACATCAAGGCGCTAGTATAAGAACTGATAGTGAATCTATTGGATTTAGAGTTTCAATTTACTAGAAAGATTATTTATTGAAAAAGTATGATATATAAGTGAAATGGAGTCGATAGACTTGTACAACATAATATTTTTTGATATAATTAAATTTGTAATTTAATTTAGAAAGGAAATAATCATTTATTTTTAGAAAGTATTGATTATAAGAAAATTTAATGAAAATAGCAAATAATTGGAGAGATTATGAAATTTTAGATATGGCAAATGGCGAAAAGCTAGAAAGATGGAATAACATCTATTTAGTAAGGCCAGACCCGCAAATAATTTGGAATGATAAACAATATCCAGAAAAATGGAAGCAAGCAAATGCTCGTTATAATAGAAGTAGCACAGGTGGAGGACATTGGGATTATAAGAAAAGGTTACCAGATAGTTGGCAAATTAAATATAAGAATTTAACTTTTAATATCAAGCCAATGGGTTTTAAGCATACTGGAATTTTTCCAGAGCAAGCCGTTAATTGGGATTGGATGATGGAAAAGATTCAGAACGAGATAAAAAATGCAAAAAGAGAAGTAAAAGTATTGAACTTATTTGCATATACAGGAGGGGCAACGGTAGCTTGCCTTTCAGCCGGTGCGTCTGTATGCCATGTAGATAGCTCTAAAGGAATGGTAGCATGGGCAAAGGAAAACGTCGTATCATCAGGACTACAAGATAGACCGGTAAGATATATTGTGGATGATGTTGTAAAATTTGTTCAAAGAGAAATACGTAGAGGCAACAAATATGATGCAATAATTATGGATCCACCTTCTTATGGTAGAGGCGCAAATGGAGAGGTTTGGAAGTTTGAAGAAAACTTGCCAATGCTTATAGAAATTTGTATGCAGGTGTTATCTGATAATCCGTTATTTTTCTTAATAAATTCATACACAACAGGAACATCGAGTATGGTGCTAGAAAACTTATTAAAAATGAATATGAGAAAAAAATATGGTAAAAAGGCGGATAATGGTTTATTTGAAAATGGCGAGGTTGGACTTCCAATGACTGACTCTGACTTCATATTACCATGTGGAATATATTCAAAATGGGTGAAAAAATAAAATGGAAAATCAAATATACGCAATAAAAATTGGCAATGCCGAAATTAACTTAAAAATACTATATGAAGACAATCATATAATTATAGTTGAAAAGCCTGTAAACATTCCTTCACAAGGAGACAAAACAGGTGATATTGATATGCTAACTATAGTAAAACAGTATATAAAAGAAAAATACAATAAGCCCGGAAATGTTTATTTAGGACTTGTACATAGGCTAGATAGGCCTGTTGGGGGTGTAATGGTATTTGCAAAAACTTCAAAAGCTGCAGCAAGACTAAGTGAACAAGTACGTGAGAAAGTATTCAAAAAGAATTACTTAGTAATAGTAGATGGAAAATTTGATAAGAGTAAAGGAACTTTACAAGATTATTTGCTAAAAAATGAAAAAACAAACATGAGCAAAGTTGTAAAAGAAGGTACAAAAAATTCTAAGTATGCTGAGTTGGATTATGAAGTGCTTAAATATGATTCAGAATTAAATTTATCTGTACTAAAAATAAATTTACATACAGGAAGACACCACCAAATAAGAGTACAACTTTCAAGTAGAAAGCACAGTATATATGGAGACCAAAAGTATGGTGGAAGAGGACATGGAAAACAGATTTGTTTGTGGGCATACAAATTAACAATACAGCACCCAATAAGCAAAGAAAACATGACTTTCATAGCAATACCAGAAAAAGAAAAGAGTTGGAAGATACTGGAGAATATAAACATTAATTAGTAAAGAAATGTAACAAATAAATATGAAAATAATTTCATGAAAATACGATTTTTCGTCATGAAATTATTTTTTTGTTTAAAATTTATAATTTTATAAACAAAAATATATATTTTATTACAAATATGAAAAAATAATCGAATTATGGTATATGATGTGTTCAGTTAAAGAGAGGTGAGCAAAATGATAAATCAAATTTGCGAATCCCTTACAAACAGAATACGACAAGAAATGCCCGAGATAGATGATGAGAAAGCAGAGGTAATTCGATATGGGCTAGAACTAATAATAGGGGAAATTCCAAAGATAGTGCTACTTTTCGTAATTGCGATAATTTTAAAAATTGGATGGCTTGTAGTGTTTGCATACTTTACAATGCTACCATATAAAATTGTTGCTGGAGGTTTTCACTTAAAAACGAATATTGGTTGCACAATTGGAACACTTACAATTTATTATGGAAATGTTCTGATTAGTGTGTATATAACATGGGCTCCAATATATATGAAATACATAATGATTTTAGTGATTTTTATATTTTCAATTATAATGATAAGCCTATATGCACCAGCAGACACAGTGAATTTACCAATATTAACGAAAAAAGAAAGAAAAACCAAAAAGATTCTATCTTATATATTTGCAACTATAACATTAGTGGCATCAATAGTAATAAAAGATAATACCTTATCAAATATTTTATTGTTAAATGTGATAGTGGAATCTATTTGTATATCTAGAGTAGCATATAAATTAACTAAAAATGAATATGGATATGAAAGTTATTTAAAAGAACTCAAAGTTAGATAATAAAGCGTCAAGCCGGCGATGCTTATTATAAATAAAATAAATTACCAAGGGGGTAAATAATTATGTTAAAATTATTAGCAAAAATAGCAGAAAAATATGCAAAATCTACAAATACAGCTTGTATTTTTTGGGGAATGTATCATCAACCTAAAATGCCAGCTAGCTTAATAAAAAAAGACTAGTTAAATACAACTCTTACAACGATGAATAATAAAATGAGAATGGTTATAGCAATATAACCATTCTTTTCGGGAAAATTAACGAAAGCAATTATTTTACTGAAAGTATGAATTAAAGATAAATAAAAATAATAACCACGGAGTAAAACCGTGGCTAAAATTTAGTTTTTATAAATTTCTATTTGTTGTTTAAATAATTTGTCATCTTTAGTTGTAAATCTGGTTATATTCTTATGCTTTTTCAAAATATTTTCTACTTCCCATAAACCAAGACCAGTATTATGAGGCTTTGTTGAGTAACCTTTTTCGTAGATTTTCTCTATATTTATATCTTTGTCTTTATAAGTATTTTCGATAACTAGTAACTGCCTATTACGGTTTAAATCATTTCTAATCTCAACATGTATATATTTGTTATCACATTCAGAAGTGGCTTCAATAGAGTTATCCATTAAGATACCAAGAATCCTAGTAAATTCATATATTCCCATATATAAATTGTTAAAATCAATGAACGTTTCTAAATCTATTTTAATTCCTAAATTATCGGCTTTATAATATTTATTTGCTAGAACAGAGTAAACAGCGGGACTATTTATACTATCAGGATTTAAAGAGCCAAGATTACTTACTTGATTACAATCTTGTAGTAATTGTTTATAATATTTTGTTAAGCCTTTCATGTCATTAGTTTCAACATATCCACCAATGCCGGAAATAATATTGGCAAAATCATGTTTAAAAGCTCTGATATTATCATGTAAAATTTGTAGTGTTTTATTATATTGTTTTTCCTGCTCTAAATCTTCTTCAGCTTTTTGCAAATTCATTGTTTTGATAATGCTGTAAAAACTTAAAACGAAGTATGATATCAAAGAAAGAAGGTTTATCCAAACAATAAAAGCTGGAAGATTATCATTATAGTACCCAATTAAATACATTTGCATAAATAAAACAATTAATGCAATTACTAAATTTAAAAATAATGTGACTTTAGCATTTTTGCTAATGTTGTCAAAGAGTTTTAAGTTAAAGTTTGCATGTTTTATTATTTTAGTTGATGCAAAAATTAACAAATAGATAATCGAATTTATCGCGATTCTGCATAAAGGAATATTAGCATTTATCTCATATTCGATATGAAAAACAAACAATAAAATCCTAGAAAATATTATTTCCAATATAGTTATGGTTACAATTGGTAAAAATTCAGCAAATAAAGACTTAAAAAAATTTACTTTAAAAACTGCCATTATTACAAAAGGGGTAATTACCATAGTAATAATATTACTATAAGGCTTGGGAATTAAAAATATGCATAACAATCCTATCGGTACAGTTATGGCAAGATAAATATGTTTTTGTCTTAAGGTTGCAGGTATTCTTAAAATAGTAAGAAAGAATTCCATAGTCAAAGGCATTTCTATAAGTAATAGAAATATCGACATAATATTTATAATAGTTTCATTTTCTGTAGTTATTACTTCCCACAGTTTACTTAAAATTTCCATAATTATTTATAACCTCCATAAAATTTTTTCTATATTTTCCGCCAATAAAACAAAATGCATTAGCCGGAGTTTTAAAGAATATGGTGTCTGTTTTAAAATCTATATTTCGAATATTGTTGATGTTAACGATAAAAGATTTATGACATCTAACAAAATTTTTAGGAAGACTCAGAGAGATTTTATTGAAAGAACCATATGTTTCAACTATGCCGGTTGTTAAATTGAATACGGTTTTGGCTCCAGATTTTTCTATAAAATTTACAAGAGTTTGGTTTACCAATTGCTTGTTGTTGTTCAAGTTTAGAAATTTAGTTGAATTATTTCGAATATCATCTGCAAGTCGATTTATTGTTTTTTCTAGCATAGAAAGGTTAAAGGGCTTATGAATAAAATCAAATGTTTTGCATTCATAAGCCGAAACAATATATTCAAAATGTGCTGTAATAAAAATTATATATGTAAATTTGTTTGTTTTTCTAATTTGTTTAGCAATTTCAATACCATTTGACGCAGAATTGAAATCGATATCTAAAAATAAAACGTCAACAGTATGGTTGTTTAAATAATCTAATAATTCTTCGGCTGTCGTAGATGTAAAGGCTATTGTGGCTCCGGTAATCATACTTTAAGAATATTTTCTCAAGCATTTCTTTTAATTTCGACAATAATTGGATATTGTCATCACATAACGCGAATTTTATCATATGCTCATCTCCTTTAAATATGGTATAAATCGGGGATTTAATATTGAAAAAAACAGATACCCATTTTTTTCCAAATTGATTACTAATATATTCTAAATTTGAAAGATTGTCAATATTTTGATAAAAAAAATAAAATAAAAATGTCGAAAGTTGCAAAATAGTTGCACTCTTGAGTAAAATATTGTAGAATATGTAATATAACAGTAAATTTAGATAGGAGAGAATATATGAAATTTTATAATAGAATAAGTGAAGTTTGTAAAAAACATAAAAAGGTAGCATTATTTGTCGACATGGATGGAACGATTGTGGAATACAGTGTCTTTCCGGATGGATTTGTAACAACAGAGACAAAAGAAGTATTTTTAAATGCAGAACCATTGGAAGTAGTTCTAAATAATTTAAAAAAAGTAAGCGAGATTGAAAATTTGGATGTATATATCTTGTCTTTAGCAAGAAGCTTTATAATAGTAGAAGAAAAGAAGCAATGGCTGAAGAAATATGCACCATTTATTAAAGCAGAAAACTATATTTTATTGAATAAGGAAAATGGAGATTATAATGCAGAGAACAGAGAATTTATAAAAAGCATTAAGATGAAGGAAAAGCTAGACAAATATGATTATGTTATGCTTTTGGATGATGACCATAAGATACTAAGAAGAGCTTTGAATGAGATTGGAGAAAATGGCGAAGTATTTCATGTTTCATCTGCCACTATGTAAATTTGAAAATAGTATATTAATGTAGATAGACGACACAATGCGATAATGGCAAACGTGTCGTTATTTTTTTGTTTATAAATTTGTTATATTAATAAGTTTTTCTCATAGAATTAAATAGTATCGAAAAAAGGAGAGTGCTTATGAGAGTAATCAATGGCAAGAAAATTGCGATTATTGCAATTTTTATAGTTTTTATGATAGGTGGAATTTGTTTTGCTAGACAAATGAATAAAGAAAATAACATTGTAGTGCATACGAGTGGAGAATTAGCACAAATTGAAAAGTTGCCAAACAATAAAATTGGCTGGGGAATAAAGAGAAACAATAATTCAGAGCAACCAGATGTTGGAAAGAAGAACATGGAGATTTTAGATAAATACAACGGGATTTATATGGGAAACAAAGAAAAAAAGTATGTATATTTAACCTTTGACATGGGATATGAGGCTGGTTATACAGAAAAAATATTAGAAGTATTGAAGCAAAATGATGTAAAAGCTACATTTTTTATAACTGCACATTATGTAAATACACAACCAGACATGGTTAAAAGAATGATTGATGAAGGACATATAATTGGAAACCATACTGTTAATCATAAATCAATGCCTGATTGTAGTATAGATACTATTAAGAAAGAAATGATGGATTTACATTCAGCAATTTATGAAAAATTCGGATACGAAATGAAGTACATGAGGCCACCCAAAGGAGAGTATAGTGAGCGAACAGTTGCTTATACAAATACACTGGGGTACACGACTGTAATGTGGTCTTTTGGATATGACGACTGGGACGAAAAGAAGCAAGGAAGAGAAGAGTATGGGAAGAAGAAAATTTTAGATAATGTTCACAATGGAGAGGTAATGTTATTGCATGCGACTTCAAAGGATAATAGCAATATCTTAGATGATGTAATAAAGGAGATAAAAAATAGAGGATATGAGTTTAGAAATATAGACAATTTCGAAAGATAGAATATATTACAGGGGTGAGATTATGTTACGAAAGCGTAAAAAAGAGAGCACACTAAACAGAATTTTAGAAGTGCCGAAAGAAATATGTACAAATGAGCCAAAGCTTACTATAGCAGGATTTAAGAAGATGCTTATAGAAAATTATAAGGTCATTCTAGAATATCAAGATGTATACATAAGAATAAAAACTTATATCGGAATTATAAATATAAATGGGTTTAATTTAAAATTAAGTGAGATGACGAGTGACGATATAATGGTAACAGGTGACATAGAGACTATTGATTTCGAAAAAATAGAAGATTGAGTTAGGAGAAAAATATGTTTTTTAGAATTTTAATAAAATATATTCTTGGGTATATTAATATAAAGATTGAAGGATATTTTGTTGAAAAGTTTATAAATAAATGTATAAATGAAAATATATTTTTCTGGAATGTAAAAAGAGAGAAGAGCACTATTGTATATATAAATACTGGCATAAAAGATTTTAAAAGACTGTGCAGAATTGCTAGAGAATGTAAATGCAAGATACAAATTAAGGAGAAAAAAGGATTACCTTTCATATTAAATAGGTATAGAAAAAGAAAAATATTTGCATTTTTCGTTATTTTAATTGCAATATTGCTAATTGTTACTTCTAAATTTGTATGGAATATAAGAGTAGAAGGAAATAACAAAATTAATCAAAGTGAAATTGTTTCTATACTTGAACAAAAAGGATTAAAAGTAGGGACTTTAAAGAGTAGAGTCAATTCACAAGAGATAATAAATGAGATAAGGCTGGAAAGAGCTGATATCGCTTGGATTGGAATAAGTATTGAAGGCACAAATGCTATAGTAAAGATAGTGGAGGCAGAAGCTAAACCTGAAATAATAAACGAAGAAGATTATTGTAACATTATTGCAACAAAAGATGCACAGATAGTAAAGATAAGTGCACAAAACGGTATCCCCGTAGTAAAACAAGATGATGTTGTAACTAAAGGAGACATTCTTATTGCAGGTTGGATAGACGGAAAGTATACTGGTACTAGGTATGTACATGCGGAGGGAGAAGTAAAGGCGAAAGTTTGGTACACAGAAAGGGAAAAAGTGGCTTTAAATCAGGTGATTGAAGAGAAAACAGGAAACACAGAAGAAAAATATAAAGTAAAAATAAATAATTTTACAATAAATTTGTTCAAAACCCTTCCAAAATTTGAAAAATATGATACAATAGAAACGTGCAATTCGGTAAAAATATTTTCTAATTTTTATTTGCCAATAGAACTTGTAAAAATTACAAATTCAGAAATAGTAGAAAAGCAAATTACCTACGGAACTGAGGAAGCAAAGCAATTAAGTGTGCAAAAAGCATGCGAAAAAATAGAAGAAAAATTGCAAGGCAATCCAGAGGTATTACAAAAGTATGTAAATACCAATGTAAATAATGATTATGTAGAGGCAGAGGTTACTTACGAGGTATTAGAGAATATTGGGACTAAAGAAAAAATAGTATTTTGAAAGGATGAGAGATATGGAAGAAAAAAGTCTTAGAGTTTACTCTGATAAAAAGTTTTTTACTAAAATAACAAATACTATCACAAAACTATTAATACCAACAAAGATAGGAATTAATGGAATGTTAATTTCTATAAAGAGGAACAATGTTTTAAAAGCTTACGAAAATTACACGAATATTGAAAATGTAGAAGCGGATAAAAAAGATGAAGTAGAGAAAAAGTATGAGGATATGTTTTCTCTCTATCTTGAAGCAATAGATAAACACATGATGGATAATGTTTACAAAAAGGTAAAAAATGATACAGCAACAGGTTTCGAAAGAGAAGCTTTGTCTAAGTATTACATGGTAATACACTTAAAAGATACTGAATATTTGGAGTATAAATACAGAAAGCAAATATTCTTAATACAGTTGGATTATGACACAGTAAAAGAATTAAATAAAGAAAAGCTTACAGATAGATATGAGCATTTTTATGCGAGCAGAATGGAAGCTTTATATAAAAAATTATTGAAAAATTATTCAATAAAACTATCTGATGATTTACAACCAAGAGAAAAAGATGAAATTTATAATAAAATCTTTGGAACAGTTGAAGAATACATAACAGATATTTTACCATTAAAAATGAAAGAAGAACCTGATAATGAAATTTATAAAGAAATATTATCAGACTATGAAAACTTCCAAAGATTCACTGTTGGTAAACTTGACCAAAATGATGTAATTGAAAAAAACATGATATTGCTAGGAATAAGTAGAAAATTATTTACACATAGTTTGCCACTTGTAATTGCAGAACAATGTTATGAAAAACTTTTAGTAGATGCAAGAACTCTAATAATGGATACAAAAGTTATTAGAAAGCAAGAAAAAGCTTATGGATTGTTAATCAACATTATAGATGATTACAACTTAAGGCTTTTATCTACAAAAATCTATTGGGACAAACCTTCTGATAGAGAAGAATACAAAAAGTTTTATGCTGAATACAAGAAAGTTAATGAGCTAAAAGAAAAGAGCTACATGGAATATTCAAAGAATAAAGAAATATTATTCTTAAAAAGAGAATTAAAAGAAGTGTACAAAAATTATAATAGATATTTTAGAATAATTAAATTTTACAAGAGAAAATTAGTTGCACTAGGTGCAATGAAAGAATTGAAAAACAGTTGTACATCAGAAGGATGCTACAAAAAAGTAGAAGCTGAAACAGAAAATGTTTTAGATAAAGTAGTAATATAGAATAAAAGAGGTAATATTTTGGAAATTGTGCAAATAGATTTCTTTGAAATAGAAGAAAATGAAGAATACAAAAAAATAATTCAAAAAGTTGTTCAAACTTGTTTTGAAACAGAAAAACTTATGAATACAAATCTATATTTAAATGTTATATTGACAAATCCAGAAACAATAAGAGCAACAAATAAGCAGTACAGAGAAATAGATAAAGAGACAGATGTGTTATCTTTTCCAATGTTTCAAAAAGAGGAACTTGATCAATTAGTAAAAGAAAGCCAAACAAAAAAAGAAGTTGTTGAAGATGTTTTGGGAGATATAATGATTTCTATTCCGAGAGTTATAGAACAAGCCAATGAGTATGGTCATAGTGTAGAGAGAGAGCTTGCCTATATGGTAGTACATGGATTTTATCATGTAATGGGATATGATCATATAAAAGAAGAAGATAAAGCTATAATGAGACCAAAAGAAGAGTATGTTTTAAATAAGTTAAATATAACAAGATAGTAGGGAAGTAGTATGAAAAAAGACGATCATAAAATGAAAAATGACAACTTTATTGAGGCTTGGGGGAATGCAACAAATGGAATAATTTATGCGGCAACAACTCAGAGAAACATTAGAATTCAGCTTGTGCTAGCCGTTATAGTAATGGTATTATCTTTATTTTATGGGCTAAATACGGCAGAATTTTTATGTTTGCTATTTGCAGTTTTTATGGTTATATTTGCAGAATTGATAAACACCGCGATAGAAACTGTGGTTGATTTGTTTGTAGATGTTTATCATCCAAAGGCAAAAATTTCGAAAGATGTTGCAGCTGGAGCAGTTGTGTTGGCAGCATGCAATGCTTTAGTGGTTGGGTATTTTATATTTTTTAAAGAAGAAAATTTAAAGGCTATTAGTGATAGCATATTTAATAATATGGTAAAGTCACCAATGCATCTTGCTTTTGTTGCAATCATGTTGGTTGTAATAGCAGTAATCTCTATGAAAGCAGGTTGCTCAAAGAAAACTGAGAGGGGAGAACTTGTAAAAGAGGGATTCGTTCCAAGTGGTCAATCTGCAATAGCATTTGCAGCACTAACGGCAATTTGGCTAAACAGCAAAGATATAGTAACATTTACACTTGCATTAATTTTATCAATATTAGTTGTTGAAAACAGAGTTGGAAGTAATGCTAGAACCAAAGCGGAAATTGTTTTTGGAGCATGTATGGGAGTTTTAATAGTACTGTTAATTTATGGATTAACAATATTTAAAATTCAATAAAAAAGAAAGAGTTTAATGTTCGAATTTTATAAATATAGCAAACAAGGAGTATAAAGTATGAATAATAAAACTAGAATACTTGTAGTAATTTTAATAATAATTGTTATATTATGTGGAGGAATAATTGCATATAAATTTTACAGAGATAAATCTCAAAATGTAGCAAGTAACGATGAAGAACCACAGAATACAGTTGAAGAACCACCATTAGAAGTTGAAATAAAAACAGTTCAGACCTTTAAAGGAAATGATAGACCGATAGCAGTTATGATAGATAATCATAAAGCTGCTTTGCCACAGGGTGGGTTAAATAATGCATATATGGTTTATGAAATAATTGTTGAAGGTGGAGAAAGTAGACTAATGGCATTATTTAAAGGACAAAACCTAGAAAAAATTGGACCTGTAAGAAGTTCAAGACATTATTTCTTAGATTATGCCCTAGAAAATGATGCAATATATGTTCATTATGGTTGGAGTCCGCAGGCACAATACGACATTTCTAATCTAGGTGTAAACAACATAAATGGAATTTCAGAAAGTGAAAGCTCGTTTTGGAGGGTAAAAGACAAGAGAGCACCACACAATGTGGCAACTAGTACGGCTAAAATTCTTTCAATAGCAGAACGTAAAGGCTATAAAACAACTTCAACAAAGAAGAGCGTACTAAATTACGTAACAGATGAAGTTGAACTAACAGATGGTCAGAACGCAGAAAAAATAACAATTCCATATTCTTATTCAAACGATGTAGAATATACATATGATGCTACAACAAAGAGATATCAAAGATACTCAAAAGGCGTAAAGGAAACTGATTGGAGTACAGGAGAAAACATAACAACAAAAAATATAATAATAACATTTGCAAAAAATTCAGTATTGAATGATGGAGAAAACAAAGACAGACAAACATTATCAAATATTGGAACATTAAATGGATACTATATTACAAATGGTAAAGCAATAAAAATTACCTGTGAAAAGACTTCAAGAAGTGCACAAACTGTGTATAAAGACCTAGATGGAAACGAAATAAAAGTAAATGACGGAAATACATATGTTCAAATATGCCCAATAAATGCAAAAGTAACAATAGAAGGGGCAGAGGAAACCGTAACAGAGGATGTTGATTAAAGAAAAAATAATTCGTATTATTTAGTAATACGAATTATTTTTTTAGAATATTTTTTCAAATTTATAGTCTTTATCTAAATTCTTATTTAAATACAAACTGCTAATTATTTGCAGTTCTTTTTTTGATTCGTCAGATATATTGAATGAATATATTTTTTTTGCAGGTGCTGTACATATATATTTTAGAGCATCGAAAGTATCTTTAGTAATTTGAATTGCAGATTTATCTACTCTTCCACAATTGTTACATAAGAAACCACTGTAAGCTATGCTAAAATAGCATATATTTTCTGGAGAACCACAGCTTACACATTTTCCGAGCCTTGGGGAATAGCCGAGCAATACCATAAGGCGTAATTCGAAAACAGACAATATAAAATCTTTGTCTATGTCTGTTTCAGAAATTATATATAATGTATTTAGTAATAATTGAAGAATCTTGTATGTGTACTGGTTTTCGTCAGTAACATCATATACAAGCCTTGAAATAAAAGAAGCATATGTTAGCTTGTCTAAATCTTTACGAATATTGTAAAAAACTTCGATAGGCTCGCATGAGTTTAGATTATAAGAATTTACACCACTATATACAACTAAGTCGCTAAAACTTAAAAATTGGGTGCCAGCCATAAGAGGACTCTTAGGTTTTCTAGCCCCCTTTGCAGCACAACCAATTTTACCAATATCAGGAGTTAAAATTGATACCATTTTATCAAAATCTCCCATGTTACTTTCTAAAAGAATTATTCCTTTTGTCTTTATTATTCCCATAAATATCCTTCTCGTAATTTATTTGATTATTAAGCGCGTTTTTTTGTAAATCTTTTTCAACATTTTCTACTTCCATTAATTCCAAAAAAGTATTGATATTACCAGTGTTTTTAAAAGTATTCCATGCTAATTTTTTTATCATATGACTCCTCCTAATGTATAACAAATATACTAGCTAATTTTATCTTTTGCTAATTTTAGCTTTTTATACTAAAAATTATTGTAATTTAAATTTCTTAACAAGTGATGTGTCATTTAGCCAATCTTCTCTAACTTTAACCCACAACTGCAAGTTTATTTTAGTATCCAGCATTTTCTCTAAGTCTTCTCTTGCATATGTTCCAATCTTTTTAAGCATTTGTCCGTTTTTTCCGATGATGATTCCTTTATGTGAATTTCTTAAACAATATATAGTTGCAGAAACGTCATAAATTCCTTCGCCAGTCTTAGTTTTCCTAAATTTCATTTTATCTGTTTCAACGTAAATTCCATGAGGAACTTCATCATTCAAAAGTTTCAAAGCTTTTTCTCTTATGGTCTCTTCTGCAAGTTGTCTCAAGGTTTGGTCAGTATATTCCTCAGTATCATAATATGCAGGACCTGGTTTTAGGTGAGCTTCAATTTCATCTAACAAAACATCTAAGTTTTTATTTTTAGTAACAGAAATAGGAATAACAGCTTGAAAATTATATTCGTTAGAATATAGCTCGATTAATTTTGCAATTTGAGCTTTATCAACTAAATCAATTTTGTTAATTACAAGAATACATTTTTTCTTAGATTCTATTATCTTGTCTAATATAATTCGGTCACCTCTGCCAATTTCCTCAGAAGTTGCATCAATAACAAAAACAATTATATCAACATCCAAAGAGGCTCCAAAAGCAGTTTCCACCATTACGTTTCCGAGCTTAGATTTTGGTTTATGTATTCCAGGTGTGTCTACAAAAATAATTTGTGAATTAGGACGATTTACAATTGCCCTAATTGCAGTTCTTGTAGTCTGAGTTTTGTTTGCAACCGCTGCAACCTTTTCGCCGACTAAGGCATTTATAATACTAGATTTTCCAACATTTGTTCTGCCTAACATAGAAACAAAGCCAGATTTAAAATTTGAATTTTCCATAATTTACTCCATAAAAATAATCTATTGGAATTATATAATATTTTTTGCAATGTGTCAAAATTTATGCTATACTATCAAGTGAAATTTTTAAAAGAAGAGGGAAAACTATGTATTTGATAGTGGGGCTTGGAAATCCAGAGCCAGAGTATTCTAAAACAAGACACAACATGGGATTTGATGTAATAAATAAATTATCTACAAAATACGAAATAGAAGTAAAAAAAGAAAAATTTAATGGACTATTTGGAACAGGTGTTATTGAAGGTGAAAAAGTAATATTGTTAAAGCCACAAACATTTATGAACGCGAGTGGAGAATGTGTGGAAAAGTTTGCTAAATTTTATAAGATAGAAGCAAAAGATATAATAACAATATTTGATGATATAGATATAGAAACTGGAACTATGAAAATAAGAAAAAAAGGTGGAGCCGGGACACACAATGGAATGAAATCCATGGTAAGAGAGTTAAATACTACTGATTTCCCACGTGTTAGAGTGGGAACAGGAAAACAAGAGAAAATAGCTGATTTAGTCGATTATGTCATAGGAAGAGTTAATGATGAGGAATATAAGAAACTAGAAATTGGTGTGGAGAAAGCAGAAGTTGCAGTTGAAGAAATTCTGAAAATCGGAATAGATAATGCAATGAATAGATTGAATTGAAGGAATATAACAAAATGAAAGATATAATAATTAATAAAAATGAGGATGGTAGTAATTTAATAGCATTAGTTGAAAATGGTAAGTTAATTGAGAAATATGATGATGACGAATCTATTAAAGCTAATGAAGGAAATATTTATTGTGGAATTGTGAGAGACCTTTTACCAGGAATGCAGTCGGCTTTTATTGATATTGGAGAAGATAAAAATGCGTTTATACATATAAAAGATGTAATACCAAAGGTAAGTAATGTGACGGGCAATAAAGACGAAAATCTTGAAAAATATAAAATAAAAGACTATTTAAAAGTAAATATGCCAGTACTTGTACAAGTAAAAAAGAGTGAGGAAAACCTAAAAGGAGCAAGAGTATCAACACATATTAGCATAACTGGAAGATTATCTGTATTAATGATAAATGTAGATTTTATAACAATTTCTCAAAAGATTGAAAACAAAGAAGAAAGAGCAAGACTAAAAAAGCTAGCTTCTGAAATACTAAGTGAATAAAATGAAAACAGTAAATACGGACTAATTTTAAGAACATCAGCCGAAGGCAAGGAAAAAGCTGAAATAGAAAAAGATGTTGCTGATTTAATAGAAATATGGAAAAAGATAAAGGCATCATATAATGAAAATTTGAAAGATAAAAGACCACAGCTAATTTTCCAAAATTATGATGTAATATCAAAGTTTTTAGTAAGTGTATTAGAAACTGATGTAGATAGAGTAATTGTTAACTCAAAAAATACCTGTGAAACAATATTAGAATATTTAAAGAAAATTGGAAAAGAAAATGTTGAAGTTATTTTAAATGAGAATGAGGATTTAACCCAAATGCATGATATAGCTGGGCAAATAGAAGAAATGAAAGAGAGAAAAATATGGCTAAAATGTGGAGGATTTATAACAATAGATAAAACAGAAGCACTAACAGCCATAGACATAAATTCTGGAAAATTCACAGGAAAGAAAAATTCAAGCAAGGAAAATACAATATATAAGGTTAATCAAGAAGCAACAGTGGAAATAGCAAAACAATTAAGGCTTAGAAACATAAGCGGAATAATCGTAATAGATTACATCGATATGGAAGAAGAACAAGACCGTAAAAATATAATGAATTTATTAGACAAAGAATTAAAGAAAGATAGGAGTAAAACTCAAATAATGGGCTTTACAAAACTAGATTTATTAGAAATGACAAGAAAAAACTATAAACATTGACAATAATAAATTTATGTGATAAAATTATAGCCTGTAAGCCGCCTGAGTCGGGCCACTAAATGCTAGATTATAAAAAATAAGCTAGATGCCTTGTATTTTATGCTTAGCGAGTATACATATAAAGGGAGGTGTACAATTAATGTACGCAATAATTGAAAGTTGTGGAAAGCAATACAAAGTAGCAGAAGGTGATGTTGTATTCTTCGAAAAATTAGATGCTGAAGAAGGAAAGAAAGTTTCTTTTGATAAAGTTGTTTTAGTATCTGATGACAAAAAAGTAGAAGTTGGAGCTCCTTATGTTAAAGGTGTAAAAGTTGAGGGAAAAGTATTAGCTAATGGAAAAGGTAAGAAAATAGTTATCTACAGATACAAAGCTAAGAAAAATGAAAGAAGAACTCAAGGACATAGACAACCATTCACAAAGGTTGAAATAACATCTATAAAAGTTGCTGCAGAGAAGAAAGCAGAGACAAAATAATAATTATATAGAGAATAAAAAACATGAAGGGAGTGAAACATAATGGCTCATAAGAAAGGTCAAGGTAGTGTTAAGAACGGAAGAGACAGTGAGTCAAAACGTCTTGGACTAAAAAGAGCTGATGGTCAAATTGTTCCAGCTGGAAACATTCTAGTAAGACAAAGAGGAACAAAATTCCATCCAGGAAAAAATGTTGGCATAGGAAGCGATGATACTTTATATGCAAAAGTAACAGGAACAGTTAAGTTCGAAAGACTTGGAAGAGATAAGAAACAAGTTAGTGTATATACTGCTGAAGAATTAAAAGCTATGGCAGCTAAAATAGAAGCTCCAAAGGCTGAAAAAGTAGAGAAAAAAGTTGAAAAGAAAACAACAACTAAAAAAGCTACTACAAAAAAAGCAACAGCAGAAAGCAAATAATGTGAAATCCTAATGTTGGAGAAATCCGATGTTAGGATTTTTTGAATATATAAAATAATATTCTAGAAAAAATAATAGGATTTCGCAGAAGTATTGTAAAATTAAGGCAAATCTTATATAATATATAAAGCAAAAAATAAATGAACAGAACGGGAGGACAATATGGAAAAAGTAAAAAGAATTTTAACAGGAGATAGACCAACAGGAAGACTTCATATAGGCCATTATTTTGGTTCTTTGCAAAAGAGAGTAGAAATGCAAAATTCAGGTTTATATGATCCATATATATTGATTGCAGATGTGCAAGCATTAACAGATAATTTTAATAATCCAGATAAGGTAAGAAAAAATGTAAGAGAAGTCGCAATGGATTATTTATCTGTTGGAATAGACCCTGAAAAAACAACAATATATATTCAGTCTATGATACCAGAAGTTGCTGAACTTACAGTGTTTTACTCTAACTTAGTAACTATTGCAAGGTTAGAAAGAAATCCAACCGTTAAAACAGAAATAGCTCAAAAAAGAGATATATTTGGAGAAAGTGTTACATATGGATTCTTAGGATATCCAGTAAGCCAAGCAGCGGATATAACATGTTTCGAAGGAGAATTAATCCCAGTTGGAGAAGACCAATTACCATTAATTGAGCAATGCAGAGAAATTGTTAGAAAATTTAATTCTATATATGGAGATGTTTTAATAGAGCCAGAGGCAGTTTTGTCATCAGCAAAAAGAATAAAAGGCTTAGACGGCAACGAGAAAATGGGAAAATCTTTAGGAAATGCAATATATTTATCTGATAGCGAAGAAGAAATAACCAGAAAAGTTATGAGTGCTGTAACAGATCCAAAGAGAATAAAAAAAGACGATTTAGGAAACCCTGATGTATGCATGGTTGCATACTATCATAATTTATTCTCAACAAAAGAAGAATATGAAAACGTATGTGCAGAATGTAGAGCAGGAAGCCGTGGTTGTGTAGCTTGTAAAAAACAATTAGCACATAACATAATAGAAACTTTAAGACCAATTAGAGAAAAGAGAAAATATTATGAAGACCATCCAGAAATAGTAGATAAAATATTAATGGAAGGGACAGCAAAGGCACAAAAAGTTGCACAAGAGACGATGAAAAAAGTAAAGAAAGCAATGAAATTAGATTATTTTGAATAAATTTAATAATAAAAAATAATTTCCATTTTTAAAAATAAGGTCGAGCCCGCCTTTTGAGGAGTCCTAAGGAGCTCCGAACAAGGGCGAAATACCGAGATTTTTAAAAATTGAAATTGTTTTAATATAATTAAATGATTGTAAAATAGAATGTGAGGAATAAAATAATGTTTACAGATTATGCAAAAATTTATGTAAGCTCTGGAAAGGGTGGAAATGGTGCAGTGTCTTTTAGGAGAGAAAAGTACATTGCAGCAGGTGGCCCTGACGGAGGAGACGGAGGAAAAGGTGGAGACGTCTATTTTGAAGTTGACCAAGATAGCAATACACTTATAGATTTTAGATATAAGAAAAAATTTAAGGCTCAAAATGGAGAAAATGGAGAAGGTGCACGTAAATCAGGAAAGAGTGGAGAAGATTTATGTATTAAAGTACCTATCGGAACTGTTGTAAGAGATGCCAAGACTGAGGAAATTTTAGCTGACATGTCTGAAAAAGGACAGAAAACTCTTGTGCTACGTGGTGGCAGAGGAGGAAAAGGCAATACTCATTTTGCAACTTCTACTAGACAAGCTCCAAGATTTTCGCAAGGTGGAGAAGAAGGAGAAGAAAAAGAAATTATACTTGAGCTAAAATTACTTGCTGATGTTGGATTAATAGGATATCCAAGTGTTGGAAAATCAACGATACTGTCTGTTGTAACAGCAGCAACTCCAAAGATTGCAGACTATCACTTTACAACACTAGAACCTAACTTAGGAGTTGTTAAGTCTGAATATGGAGAAAGTTTTGTAATAGCAGATATTCCAGGATTAATTGAAGGTGCAAGTGAAGGAACAGGGCTCGGAATTCAGTTTTTAAGACACATAGAAAGAACAAGACTTTTATTACACGTAATAGACGTTTCTGCATCAGAAGGACGTGACCCAGTAGAGGATTATTATGTAATAAATAAAGAACTTGAAAAATACAGTAAAAAGCTTGCTCAGAGAAAGCAAATAATAGTTGCAAATAAAATTGATGCAATGCAAGACCCAACCTTATACGAAAATTTAGAGAAGCTGGCTAAAGAAAAAGGATTGGAAATATTTAAAATATCTGCTGCAACTGGAGAAGGATTAAAAGAATTAATGCATGAAGTTGCAAAGGTATTAAAGACATTGCCAAAAGAGCAAATAGTAGAGGAAACTACTCCAAGGAAAGTATATAGATTAGAAGAGGAAGAACCATATACAATCACAAGAAAAGATGATATGTTTGTTGTAGATGGTCCTGCAATAAGAGAATTAATGAGAAAAGTAAATATGGAAGATAATGAATCTTTATATTACTTCCAAAAACGTTTATCTGAATTAGGAGTAAACCAAAAGCTGAAAGATGCAGGAGTACAAGAAGGTGACACAGTAAAAGTATTTGATTATTTGCTAGAATGGGAAGATTAGTTTGAAAAAAATTACAAAATTACAAACTTCTGTTTGACAAACGCCTTTTTTTATGATAATATAGTTGCAGAAATTATTTTAGGAGTGATTAGTATGGCTAGAAAAAGAGATCCTTTAGAGTTAAATAAAAGGGAAAAAGACATTCTAAAATTCATAGAAACTGAATTAAATGAAAATGGATATCCACCATCAGTAAGAGAAATAGGAAAGGCTGTAGGTCTAAAATCAACAGCTACGGTACATTCGTATTTAGGAAGACTAGAAGATGGAGGATATATATCAAGGAAAGATAAAAAAGGTAGAACATTACAGCTTATAAGAGGCGGTAAACCTTACAAACCAGCACAATCAGAAGATAAAAGTGTATATTCTGGTAAAGAAATGGTAGAAGTACCTGTTGTTGGAAGAATAACTGCAGGAGCTCCAATTTTAGCTGTAGAAAATATAACAGATACATTCCCAATACCACTAGACTTTATTGGTAATAGTGACTGTTTTATGCTTACTGTTAGAGGAGAAAGCATGATAGAAGCAGGAATTATGAATGGTGATTATATTCTTGTAAAAAAACAAAATACAGCTGAGAATGGTGAGATCGTTGTTGCTCTAATAGATGACGAGGCAACTGTAAAAACGTTCTATAAGGAAAAAGACCATATAAGACTACAACCAGAAAATTCCACAATGGATCCTATAATAGTACCAAATTGTGAGATATTAGGAAAAGTTGCAGGAGTATTTAGAAAATTATAAAACAATAGACAAAGATATTTAAGGTTATAGTTGGAGTAATAAATTATGAGTAGATTAAAAACATTTGGAAAATATCTTTTAATGTTTGTGGCATTTTATATTTTTGTAACAGTTGCATCAATTGGCTTTATAAAAGGTACATACGAGACAATGGAACAGAATGTTTATTCGAGCGATGAAATACAGATTGAAGTTGACGAAGCAAAATCAACATTTGTTAATGGATATGTAAAAGGAAAATTAACCAATAATAGTGATTCAGATATACATTCGAAATATGTTAAGATTAATTTCTTGTCTAAGAAAGGTAATGTGATTTTGACAAAATATCTTGATATAGACGAATTGAAAGCAAAAGAAACAAAAAACTTTACCATAAACTTTGAGGCAGAAAATATAAAATCATTCAATATGAGCGTAGTAGACGAATATATACAAGAAAAATCTAATGCTCAACTAATTAATTTATCAGATGCAGAAAATGAAGAAATAAAAAATATATCAATATTTTTATCAGCAATAATATTATTAAAATATGTAATTTTATAACAATAATAAACGGAAAAATAAAAGCAGAAAAAACTGGAAATAAAGTTAATCTGACTTTTATTTTATTTTTTATAAGTATTTATATAAAATGCAGTAAAAGGTTTGAAATTTACTAAAATGTGTAATATAATTGTAACAGTTTAGCAATAATCAGAATTGAAAGGAAGATACTGATGTTAGAATTTGGACAAGATATAGGCATAGATTTAGGAACAGCCACAGTTATTGCATACGTTAAAGGAAAAGGTATAGTTTTAAGAGAACCATCAGTGGTTGCTGTAGACAAAGATACAGGTGATGTACTTGCTGTTGGAAAAGAAGCAAGAAGAATGTTAGGAAGAACACCGGGAAACATAATTGCAACAAGACCATTAAGAGATGGAGTTATATCAGATTACACAGTTACAGAAAAAATGTTAAAGTATTTTATAAATAAAATATGTGGAAAGTATATTTTTGCACCAAGAATAATGATTTGTGTACCATCAAGAGTTACAGAAGTTGAGAAAAGAGCGGTTATTGATGCAGCATCACAAGCTGGAGCAAGAAAAGTATATCTAATTGAAGAACCACTTGCAGCAGCAATAGGAGCAGGCTTAGATATATCAAAGCCGTGCGGTAATATGGTAGTAGATATTGGTGGAGGTACAACTGACATTGCAATTATCTCTTTAGGTGGAACGGTTATAAGCACATCAATCAGAGTTGCTGGAGATAAATTCGATGAGTCGATAGTCAAATATGTAAAAAAGAAGCATAATATCATGATAGGCGAAAGAACGGCAGAAGATTTAAAAATAAACATAGGATGTGTATATCCAAAAATACAGGATGCAGAAATGGAAATTAGGGGAAGAGATTTAATAACTGGCTTACCAAAGACAGTTACAGTATATTCAAGTGAAATGCTTGAGGCGCTAACCGAGTGTGCAGAGCAAATTGTTGAAGCTGTTCATTCAATATTAGAAAAAACACCACCAGAATTATCTGCAGATATAAGTGATAGAGGAATATACATGACTGGCGGAGGATGCCTTATAGATGGACTAGATAAATTATTGCAAGAGAGAACTGGGATAAATGTAATGGTAGCACAAGACTCTGTTTCGTGTGTAGCGCTAGGAACTGGCAAGGCACTAGATAATTTAGACGTTCTAGATGGTAAGAAGAGATTAAAAAAATAAACTGACTATATGTTCGAAAATATTGCAAGTAATATTAAAAATATAGTATAATTTTGAATATATTGAATTTTTTAAAGGTGAAATAAATGAATAAAACAAAAAGAAAAATATTCGAAACATCGATGAAACTATTTGCAGAAAAAGGATATGATGCAACTAGCATAGAAGAAATAACTGCAAATGTTGGAGTGGCAAAAGGAACACTATATTATCACTTTTCAAGCAAAGAAGAAATTTTTCAATTTTTAATTGAAGAGGGAGTAAAACTATTAAAAAACAGTGTTGAAATTAAAACCGAAAAATTGGAAAACTCAATAGATAAAATCAAAGCTGTTGTGTTAATTGAAATAAAGGTACTAGTAAAATACGAAGATTTCATGACTATAGTTTTAAGTGAAATATGGGGGAATGGCCCAAGAAGTATTTTGTGCAAAAAATATGTATTTGAATATATACAAATGATTGAGCAAATTGTTGAAAATGGAATAAACAAAAAAGAAATAATTGAAGGTGATAAAAATGTTATAGCCTCTGGTATATTCGGTTTTACCTGTTCGAGTTTAATTTACAAAATGAGAACAGATAAAGAAATAAATGTACAAGAATTATATTCAGAAATAGAAAAAACATTTATACGAAAATTAAAGAGATAATTAGTATTAGAATTGGGAAAGGAGTGCAGTAGTTTAAAGACTACTGACGAATGAAATGAGAATATTAAAAGATTTTAAAATACCAGATTTTAAATTTAAAAAGATTGAAATGAATGATATACCAAATGTTGAAGATGTAAAAGTAGACTATTCGAAGGTGATGGAAGCTCAAGAAAAGAAAAATAAAAAACACCAACCATATCCAGCGACAGATTATAAGACTGTAAAAGAAATATTTATACACTCTATGAAAAATTATGCAGATGAAAATTTAATATTGCAAAAACCAAATCATAAGGAACCATACAAAGAATATACATATAAAGAATTTGGTGAGGATGTAGTAAATTTAGGTTCAAAACTTATAAAAATGTTACCAAAGAATGCAAGAGTTGTAATTGTTAGTGAAACAACATATGACTGGTATGTATCTTATATGACATTATTATGTGGAGCAGGAATTGTTGTTCCAGTGGACAAGGAACTTCCAGAAAATGAACTTGAAAACGTAATTAATAGAGCAAGGGCAACTGCAGTAATTTATTCGGAAAAAAAGGCAGATGCAGTAAAGAAGATAGAAAATAATGTTCCAACTGTAAAATATTTTATTAAAATGGATTCTGATGAACATATAATGGATAAACACATGGGATTCAATTATTTAATACAAGAAGGAAAAGAAATATTTGATAGTGGAGATACATCATATTTAGACATAGAAATTGATCCAGAAGAATTTAAAATGTTAATATTCACATCAGGAACAACTTCTAAATCTAAGGGAGTAATGATTTGTAATAGGAACTTAGCAGCTAACATAAATGCAGTTTCAGAATACGTAAAACTATATCCTTCAGATAGATTATTTTCAGTACTTCCATTACACCATACATATGAATCAACAATAGGATTCTTACTTCCATTTGCATGTGGATGTTCTGTTGCAGTATGTGAAGGACTAAGATATATTGTGCCAAACTTACAAGAATCAAAACCAACTGCAATGCTTGCTGTTCCTTTATTAATAGAAAGTCTATATAAGAAAATAAATGAGACAATTAAGAAGAGCAAAAAAGATGGAATGGTAAATTCTATGATACATATTACAAATCTTTTGAAAAATGTAAATATAGATATAAAGAGAAAAGTGTTTAAAGAAATATTAGATAACTTAGGTGGAAATCTTAGAATAATAGTTTCTGCGGCTGCACCAATTGATGCAAAAGTTGGAAAATGGGTAGAAGATATAGGGATAAAATTTTTACAAGGATATGGACTCACAGAAACAGCTCCTATTGCAGCTTTAACACCAGAATATGAACAAGCTAGATATGCATCTACAGGAAAGGCTGTAAAAGATACAGACATTAAATTAAGGAATATAAATGAGGCTGGCGAGGGAGAGATTCTTATCAAAGGACCTACTGTAATGCTCGGATATTATGAAGATGAAGAGGCAACAAGTGAAGTTATGGAAGATGGATATTTCTGCTCAGGGGATATTGGAAGAATAGATTCAGATGGATTTATTTATATTACTGGTAGAAGCAAGAACGTAATAGTAACACAAAATGGAAAAAATATTTATCCAGAAGAAATAGAATTAATGCTTGGAGAAATTCCTGAAATATCAGAATGTATGGTATATGGAAAGAAAGAATCAGAAGATGCTCATGACAAAGAATTAATAATAACAGCAAAAATTATACCAAACTATGCTAAAATAGAAGAACTATACGGAAAGAATTTATCGGATGATGAAATTTATAAAATAATTTGGGATAAGGTAAAAGAGAACAATAAAAAGCTTACATCTTATAAGGCTGTAAAGAAAATTGAAATAAAGAAAGATGAATTTGAAAAAACGACAACAATGAAAATAAAAAGATATGCAGAAATAAACAAAGACAAGGCTACGAAATAAGCCGTATACAAAATATTTGGAAGAAGAAATGTAGAAATATTGCAGTAGTTAATCAAAATAATTACTGTAATATTTTTGTAACAAAAGTGTTAGAAAAGTGTAATACAAAAACGGCTTGTAACTATTGTAATTTTTTGTTGAATAATATATAATTATTTTATATTATAGCGATACATATGAAGAGGAGGAATTTTACAATGTCTAGATCTGGCATAGTAAATGTAAGAATGGTAATAACCGAAGAAAAAATATTATCAAACATAGCGAAAGTTCAAAGATTGATAGATCCTAATAGCAAAAAGCAAATCGTTCAATTAGAAGATGACGCTTTCTTTAAAGATCTAGTAGAATCTATAAAAACATATTTAATTGAATACCCAAAAAAGAAAAACTTCCCAAAGAGTGTGTATAAAGCTGCTTATGGACTTGTGGAATTTGCTACAAATGAATTTGAAGAAAATACAAAGCAAATAGAAGAGTTAATAAGACAAAGAGAAAAGAACATCGCTTTATCTGGTGAATTAAAGGATGTTTTAAACATGGTTGTGAATAAAGAAGAAGGCTGGAAAGAAGCTGTAAAAGAAATGTCAGACGATTTCTCAGAAGATATACTAGATACTTTAGGCGTAATTGGAAGATCAAAATCAGATAAATCACAAAATTATCAAGATGCTCTAAAATTGATAAAAGCAAGAATTGCAAACTTGGAATCAAATTTACATATAGAAATAGATATGGAAAGAATTGAAGACAAATCAAAAGCTCTTAGCTACATAGGTATAGAAGTTGCAGATGCGTTGAAATTGATACCAGCACCACAAGAAGATGTTGAAGATGTTGTAGAAGAGAAAATAGAAACAGTAGAACAGCCAAAATCACAAATTTTACAACAAACCCAACCAGTTGAACAGGATACACAATATTACGAATCAACAAGAGTGGAAGTAAAACCTTCATTATGGCAAAGATTTAAACAAAGCAAATTTGTAAGAACAATTAAATATATAATGAAGATAAAAGTTGTATTAGATATACCAGCATTACCAAGTGCTGATGAAGACAGAAGATAATATTTTATTTAAATATTATAAACTAATGAAAAATTTACAAAACACAAAGGCAGAAGGAAGGCATATAAATTACATATGCTTTCTTTTTTAGATTATTATGATTGGAAAAATCATGTGCAAAATAAAAATTATATACAGGAAATTTTAAATTTGAAAGAGAAAGGAAGATTAGCAAATATGAAAATCGCATTAATAAATGAAAATAGTCAGGCTAGCAAAAATGCAATAATTTATGAAGAGTTAAAGAAGGTTGCAGACATACATGGGGATTCAGTATATAATTATGGAATGGAAAGTACTGAAGAAAATAATTTAACATATGTACAGGCTGGCTTATTAGCAGCAATATTAATAAATTCTAAGGCTGTTGACTTTGTTGTAACTGGTTGTGGCACAGGAGAAGGAGCTTGTCTTGCTTTAAATAGCTTTCCAAATGTTTTATGTGGTCACATAGAGGATCCAACAGACGCGTATTTATTTAGCCAAATAAATGCTGGAAATGCGGTAGCATTAGGGTATGCTAAAGGCTTTGGTTGGGGTTCAGAATTGACATTAAGATATATATTTGAAAAATTATTTGAGGCACGAGCTGGCGGTGGATATCCCAAAGAAAGAGTTGTACCAGAGCAGGCTAATAAAAAGATATTAGATGAAGTAAAGAAAATTACTCATAAAGATATGCTTACAATTTTAAAAGAAATTGATAGAGAATTTTTACTACAAACAATAAATAGAGAACAATTTAAAAAATATTTCTTTGAAAATGCAGAAGAGGGAAAAATAAAAGAATTTATAAAAGAAATTATGAAATAAGAAATAAAACAGTATCAATATTTCAAGATGCTGTTTTTTGTGGGCAGAGATGGATTCGTCAAGCCGCGTCGGGAAAATCGTCCACAGGACGCTTTTCTGATCCTCCTTTTCGAATCCATTTTTTTATGAGAAACAAAAAAAGTAATATTCTTTTCAGAATACTACTTAATTCTTGGTGGGCAGAGATGGATTCGAACCATCGTACCCTTACGAGAACAGATTTACAGTCTGCCGCCTTTAGCCACTCGGCCATCTGCCCATTTAGCCATTTAAAAAATAATAAATGGTGCACCCTCAAGGATTCGAACCTTGGACCGACCGGTTATGAGCCGGTTGCTCTGACCAACTGAGCTAAGGGTGCATTTCTTAACGCACTTAGAAGTATACAATATTTTTGAATAGATGTCAATACATTTTTTGAAAAAACCTAAAATTACTGAAATTATTTTTTGATACATATATTAATAACTAAAAATTGAAAAGAAGTATAATGCAAATGTAAGAATGATAAGCATATGCTATTTACTTTTTAAAAAAAAGATGATAAACTACATACAGAGTACGTAATTCATTTGTAATGAGGAAGGAGTTGCATAACTATGCGGCCGTTCATTGTTGAATTTGTTGGTACACCTGAAGCTGATAAAACTACCAGCGTGAAAATGCTGAGAAGAAGCTTGGAGGAAAAAGGCTATAAAGTTGGGCTAGTTAGAGAATCGGCGGAGATTGTACCTGATATGTTTAAAACAGGTAGTTCCAAAGGTAACATCTGGATGACCTTGAAGACAGCACAGAAACTTTATGAAGAAATTAATAATGACAGAGATATCGTTTTGGTAGACCGAGGCATTGTGGATTCTCTCGCGTGGAACTATTTGTATGCTAAACGTGGTGAATTTTCAGAAGAAAAAAGCAAATGTGTTGAAAATTTCTTTGAAGCTATTGGAGTTAAGACTGATTTCATTGTAGCACTTACTATTCCAACCGAAGAAAGCATTAGAAGAAGAGGCGGAGAAGGTCACGTTGTAAACAGAAAGTTTATTGAGGAGTTCAACAGAGAAATCATTGGCAACTTTTTAAAAAGCGTGGAAATTGATAAGGTGCTGTTAAATACTGAAAGCAAGACTACTGTGGAGGTGCATGACTGGTTGCTGGGGGCAATTGAGGAAAGTTATGCAAAATTCAAAGAAAACAGTGCAAGCAAAGAAGAGGAGTAAATACAATTTGACAAAATATGACGGGGGAAGTATATAAAACATATCCCCCGTTTGTAATTAATATAAAAACTGGAAAGGAGTGTATGGTACTAACTTTAGTATCATATAGAAAAATATAATGAAAATTTCAACAAAAGGTAGATATGCATTAGCAATAATGCTGGATTTGGCCATGAATAATCCAGAAGAATATATATCATTAAAAGATATTGCAACAAGACAAGAGGTTTCAATAAAATATTTAGAAAGAATAATTGCAATATTGAATAAGGCAGGTTATGTGAAAAGTTCTAGAGGAAATGCCGGAGGATACAAGCTTGCTAGAAAACCAGATGAATATAAAGTTGGGGATATTTTGAGAACTGCGGAAGGGGATTTAGCTCCAACAACATGTGTTCAGGAAGGATGCCATAAGCAAGATAGTTGTTTAACATATTCTTTCTGGCAAGGGCTAGATAATGCAATTGAAAATTATGTGGATAGTAAAACTTTAGAGGATTTGATAAAAAAATAGATAAAAGGCGAACTCTTAATTTAAAATTAAGAATTCGTCTTTTGAAAATCATACGCATTTTTTCTTCTATAGTTTATATTATGTTTTAACATGTTTTTGTAACAGATTGCATAATTCTTTCTTCATACACAGCGGTTATTCTGATTCATGACATTTTGTAATGAATTGTACAGTTTGCTCTCAGTTACTAATTTGTACCAGTTTGTACATTACCATTTGGCATTTGTAATTTCTTTATTTAATTTATCTGCTTGCTCTTGAGATAAATATTTATATTCTAGCATTGATGAAACAACCTTACGCTGTCTGCTCTGAGTTAAATTAAAATTTACTGTTGGCGCATACACACTTGGTGCATTTGGAATTCCGGCAAGCATTGTGGCATCATAAAGAGTCATATCTTTTGGCTCTTTTTTTAGGTAGCCTTCGCAGGCTTCTTTTATCCCATAATATCCGTTCCCAAAGTATATTGTGTTTACATATAGTTCTAAGATGTCGTCTTTCGAGTAATCTTTTTCGAGCTTGAAACTTAGAATTCCTTCAGCAACTTTACGGCTTACAACATCATCTTCAGATATGAAGTATAAGTTTTTTGCTGTTTGCTGAGTAATTGTGCTACCACCTTCTTTAAATTCCTTCTGTTTTATGTTACTGACTATTGCACGAGCTAGAGCAATTGGATCGATTGCTCCATGATTGTAATATCTGTGATCTTCAACTGCAATTACTGCATTTTTGTAATAGTCTGGTAAATCTTTTAAAGATACGAAGCTTTCATCTGATTTTATAGATGAAATTTTATCTTCAAGACTTATTGATGATAGTTTTGAGTCATACAACTTTTTTCCATTCATATAGAATACACTGCACACAATGATAATTATGATTAATAAAAATAATAAAAGTCTTCTTATAAATTTCATATAAAATTCATCCCTTTCAAATTATATTAAATAGTATTATTGAAAAAATCTTTATTAAATATTTTTGTAAATATTTTCTGCAATGTTAATATCACTAAATATATTATAACATATAGAATATGAATTTAAAGTGACTTTAAAAAATAAAGTTTAGTAAATATAATTAGAACTAATTTAGAGTCTAAAAATTAAGAACAATTTTTTCGTTAAATTTAAAAAAATTGTCAAAAAGGTTTGACAATTTCTGTTTGTTAATACATAATATAGAATGATGATATTAAACGATGAGATGAATTTGATAAGTTACGAAGGAGGAAATTTAATGTACGTATTTAATAAAATAACAGTAACTCCACAACTACCAGAAAGAATTAATAAATTGTCTGAAATTGCTGGTAACCTATGGTGGGCTTGGAATACAGATTTCTTAAAATTATTTAAGATAATTGATGGTGATTTATGGGAGACTGTTGGAAAGAATCCTGTTAAGTTTTTAAAACTTGTTTCACAGGAGAGATTGGAAAATGTAGCCGAAAATCCAGAATTTTTGAAGGAATATGATAAAATTGCAAATGATTTTTATGACTACATGAATAGTAAATCAACATGGTTTAAGAAAAATTATCCAGATAATAAGAATGATTTGATTGCATATTTTTCAGCAGAATATGGATTAGACCAAATTTTATCAATATATTCTGGTGGACTTGGAATTTTATCAGGAGACCACTTGAAGTCAGCAAGTGATTTAGGTATACCACTTGTGGCTGTTGGATTATTATATAAAAAAGGATTTTTCCATCAAATTATAAATGGTTATGGACAACAATATGAAGAAGATAGAGAAAATGATATAGATACTCTACCAATATATCCTGTAAAAGATGTAGAAGGTAAAGATTTATTAGTATATGTAAATATGCCTAAAAAGAGATTATATTTAAAGGTTTGGCAAGTTAATGTTGGAAGAGTTAAATTGTATTTAATGGATTCTGACATAGATGCAAACATTCCTGAATATAGAGGTATAACAGCTCATTTATATGGTGGAAACCAAGAAATGAGAATCCAACAAGAAATTGTTCTTGGAATGGCTGGAACAAGTCTTCTAAAAACTTTAGGATTAAATCCTACTGTATATCATATGAATGAAGGACATTCTGCTTTCTTAATATTGGAATTAATGAAGAATATTATTAAAGAGAAACAAGTAAGTTTCGATATGGCAGAGGAGATTGTTGCTGCAAAAACAGTATTTACAACTCATACACCAGTTCCAGCAGGAAATGATATATTTCCACTATCTTTAGTTGAAACTTATTTTAAAGATTATTGGAATAGATTTTCTATTACCAAAGAAGAATTTTTCAGATTAGGAATGAAACCAAACGCAGATTTATCTAATACTGGATTTAACATGGGAATTCTTGCTTTAAAATTCTCTGGAAAGAAGAATGGAGTAAGTAAATTACATGGTGCGGTTTCTAGAGAATTATTCGGAGAGGTATGGCCAAACATAGCCCCAAATGAAGCTCCAATAGATTATGTAACAAACGGAATTCACACTTGCACATGGCTTGCACCAAATTTAAAGAGATTATATAATGAATATTTAAAACCATATTGGCAAGATGATATCAAGAATGATGCAACTTGGCAGAAGATTGCAGACATTCCAGACCAAGAATTATGGAATGCTCATATGGAAAGAAAAGTTAAGCTTTTAAAATTGGTAAAAGAAAATATAACAAATAGATTAAAAAGAGAGGGATATCGTTATAGTGATATAAATGATATCACATCAAAATTAGATCCAAATGCTTTAACAATTGGATTCTCTAGAAGATTTGCTACATATAAGAGAGCTACTTTAATATTCAAAGATTTAGAGAGAATAACACAAATATTAAATGAGGCTGGAAAACCAGTTCAAATAATATTTGCAGGCAAGGCACATCCATCAGATAATGGAGGAAAAGATTTAATAAGATATATTCACGAATTATCTATGAAGCCTCAATTTAAAGGTAAGATTTTCTTACTTGAAAACTACAACATAGGCATATCTAAATATTTAGTAAGTGGTGTTGATGTATGGCTAAATAATCCAAGAAGACCAATGGAAGCATCTGGTACATCTGGACAAAAGGCAGCTGTAAATGGCGTTATAAACTTTAGCGTGCTTGATGGCTGGTGGGCAGAAGGATACAACCAGAAAAATGGTTGGACAATAGGAACCAATGCCGAATATTCTTCTTATGAAGAACAAGATAATGCTGATAGCGAGAGCATTTATCAAACATTAGAAAATAAAATAATTCCAACATTCTTTGATAAAGACGAAAACGGAATATCTAAGAGATGGATGGAAATAATGAAGCAATCTATAATGTCTAATGCTGGAAGATACAGCACTGCTAGAATGATTATAGATTATACAAATAAATTTTACATGCCACTTTGCAATTTGTACAACAAATATTACACAGACTTATCGTCAGTTGCAGAATTTAATAGTTGGAAAAACAATTTATATTCGAACTGGAATGATATAACAATAAAACAAGAAAAGGGTAACTTAGATAATATCACAGTAGATGCTGGAAACAACATTACAGTTAGATGTAAAGTATATCTACCAAACATTGATAAAAACTCCATAGAAGCACAAGTTTACTATGGACAAATAATGGAAAATGGTATAGTAGATAAAATTCAAATAATACCAATGAATTTAATAGACAGTGATGATGAAAAGAAAGAATATGAGTATGAAGCAACAGTTGAACTTACAACTGGCGGAAATTATGGTTATACATTTAGAGTAATGCCTAAAAATGAAATGTTATTAGACCCAGCAAACTTGGATTTAGTAAAATGGATAACAAAATAATTAGACAAAAAGAAAAGCCTTGACGCACAAGGCTTTTTGTAATATAATGGTTACATAATTTTAAAGAGAAAATGCAAAGTTTTGTAAATATAAGAACTTTGCTTTATAGAAAGGGTTGTTAAATATGGCAGACATAAAAGAATTAATGCAAGTACGTAGAGATAAAATGCAAAAGCTAATAGATAATGGTGTAAACGTACATCCAGAGAGATATGAGAGAACACATCAAATTAAAGAAGCAAGAGAATTACCAGATGGAACAAAAGATGTTTCGATTGCTGGAAGAGTAATGTCTAAGAGAAAATTAGGAAAGATAAGCTTCTTAGATTTAAGAGATTTAGAGGGACATCTTCAACTAGTTATTAAAAAAGAAGATTTAGGAGAAGATGTATATAAATTCTTACACGAAACAGTTGATATCGGAGATTTCATTGGAGTAAAAGGAGAGATATTTACAACTCAAGCCGGAGAAAAATCACTTCAAGTTTATGAATATACATTCTTAGGAAAGGCAATTCGTCCACTTCCAGAAAAATTCCATGGTTTAACAGACCAAGATGCAGTATATAGAGAGAGACATCTTGATTTAATCATGAACGATGATGCTAAAAAGAGATTTGTATTAAGAACAAAGTTTATCAGATTAATGAGAGAGTTCTTAGATACACATGAATTTTTAGAGGTAGATACACCAGTTCTTCAAAATACAGCTTCTGGAGCAACAGCAAAACCATTCATAACACACCACAATGCATTAGACATGGACGTATATTTAAGAATATCTCCAGAATTAACATTGAAAAAACTTATAATTGGTGGATTTTCAAATGTGTATGAAATTGCAAGAGACTTCAGAAATGAGGGAATGGATGCAAACCATTTACAAGACTTCACAATGGTTGAAGGATATAGTGCTTATTGGTGCTATAGAGATAATATGAAATTCTTAAGAGAAATGATTATATACATATTATCAAAATTATTCGATGGAAACTTAAACATCAAAATTGGAGAACAAGAAATTGACTTTGGTGGAGAATGGCAAGTAGTATCATTCAGAGATTTAATACTTAAAGACTGTGGAATAGATATTGACAAATTCGAAACAGCAGAAAGTTTACTTGCAGAAATAAAAGCAAAAGGAATAACACTAGAAGCAGATAACTTAGAGCAATTAGGAAGAGGAAATTTAATAGATACATTATACAAAAAAGTAAGTAGACCAAACATAATAAACCCAACATATCTAATTGAACACCCAATAGATTTATCTCCACTTGCAAGAAGCAATGATGAAAATCCAAAATTGACAGACAGATTCCAATTAGTAGTAAATGGACAAGAAATAATAAATGGATATTCAGAGCTTGTAGACTGTGACGAACAAGAAAAAAGATTTATAGAGCAAGCTGAATTAAAGGCTAATGGTGACGAAGAAGCTATGAGTATAGATACAGAATATATAAGAGCTATGCAATATGGTATGCCACCAATTTCTGGTTGGGGACTTGGAATAGATAGATTCTTACAATTCTTAACAAACAGTGATAACATAAGAGATGTAGTTCTATACCCATTAATGAAACCAAGAGCAGCAGAAGAAAGTGAAGAATAATAGATTGAAAGAGTGACTTAATTTAAAGTTGCTCTTTTTGTGTGGTATAATTGTTAAATATATATCATAGAAATATTGTTGAAAAAAGAAAGTATCTGTTTGGAATTATTGACTATGGCAACATAATGTTGTAAAATAAAAACATGAAATGTTTGAATAAAACATTTTAAAGCTAATTAACTTTATTATTTTTGATTGGAGGATTATTATGGGTTCAAAAGATCGGCTCTACGCAGACATCATGGCTGTGCATCCAGAGGTAACTGGCTCATGCAATCTGGTTATTGTAAAACAGCCAGATAATAGCACGGTCAAATTTGTGGTTGATTGTGGTCTCTTCCAAGAGAGGCAGTACAGCAAGAACAATGAGAGTTTGCCTTTCATCCCTGCTAACATCGATTTCTGCTTGGTTACGCATAATCATGTGGATCATGTTGGTCGTCTGCCTTTTATGGTGAACAAGGGGTTCGACAAAGAGATCTATATGACTGAGACAACTGCAAAGCTCTTGCCTTTGGCTTTGGAGGATAGCTATAAGGTGCTACGAGATGTTGCAAAACGGCAGAATCATTCGCCGTTGTACAGCGAGGCCGATGTGTCTCAAACCATGAGACTGATTCATCCTTGCAAGTATAATGAGACTATCCAGATTCGCCCAAATATCAAGGCAACATTCTTTATGAATGGCCACTTGATGGGAGCTTCTAGCATTCTCGTTCAAATCAGTTGGGAGGAATACGAAACAATTAATTTGTTTTTCTCTGGCGACTACAGCAACAAGAACATGTTCTTCGATGTACCAGACCTTCCGGATTGGGTGCTTGAACTTCCGCTTACGGTGATTCAGGAATCCACTTATGGAGACATGGACTCCTATGAGGTTACTAGCTGCTTTAAGCAGAATGTGCTGAAGTGCCTCGAGCATGGAGGTACGGTTGTTGCACCAGTCTTTTCGCTGGGACGTTCGCAGGAAATTCTGTATGAGGTTAAATGCATGCAGGACGATGGTTCTTTGGACGTAAATGTCCCGATTTATTTCGATGGAAAGCTTGGTATCAGATATACCATGCTTTACTTGAAGGATGGACTGGACATAAAGGAAGATATGAAAAACTTTCTTCCGAAGAACCTTACCTTTGTGGACAAGGCTAATCGCAACGAAGTCTTGACGAGTACTATGCCTAAGATTATCCTTACCACTTCTGGCATGGGATCGTATGGTCCTGCACAGGTGTATATTCCAGAGTATTTGACCAGGAGAAATTCGCTTATCCACTTCACGGGCTATACCACAGAAGGTACGCTTGGTGCAAGACTCAAAGAGGCTGAAGTCGGTACGGCTGTTCAGATTGGTGGTACGCTTGTAAAGAAGTATGCACAGGTCGAATACACCACCGAATATTCTGCTCACGCAAAGGCAGATGAGATGATTGACTTCCTCAAGAAGTTCAAACACCTTAAGCTGGTCCTTGTGAACCACGGCGAGGCTAATACAAAGCAAATATTTGCAGAAAGGATTATCAACGAAGTTGACACTGAAAGGGTCGGAATTCTTGGAAGCGGTTACTTTTTCCGTGTGAATCACGAAGGCCTTATCAAGAGCCTGTCGACAAAATTCGAATAAAATAATTCATACAACGTGCTGGGGCTCCCTTGGTGGGAGCCCCAGTTTGTGCTATATCTATATAAGGAAAAATATTATGTAAACATCTATTAAAATTTGAAAGGATTCATTGAAAAATGTAATTATAAATGATATAATATAAAAAGTTCGAATACACACAGTTCTGAAACACACTATTTTCAGAACGCAATTTGCAAAGGAGTTATATACAAATGAAAAAGGTATTCGTTTTGAGGACGGAAGCTTTGCTAGCATCTAAGGATCCGACTTTGAGATTTGGCGATGACAATACCATTGTTGTGCCTATGGCAATTCTCCAGAACCTTTATTGTTACAAGGGTGTGCCGGAAAAGATGAGCATGGCGAGTAGGTTCGTAGAGTATATCGACAGCCTTCCCCAGAATGATTTGCTTTCCGAGGGAGGCTTCAAGCAGGAAAACGGAAGCTACCTGCGCATTGTGGATAATGGACCTATTGAGCAGGAAATTGCTAATTTGGCAGATTTTTCACGGCTTGACCATAGAGTTTTCCAGGTTTGTAAGGATTTGAAGAAAAAGAGCCAAAAGGTTATCTTGATTTCTAGAAATCCGAACATTCGTCTGAAGGGCAATCAGCTTGGAATTGATACTGAGCTGTTTAAGGACGAGATTTTCCCTAAACCTTGTGATCAATATAAAGGGATAGTTGAAGTTTTCATGCCTGGGAGTTCACTGGAAAAAATGTTTACCGATGAAAGAGGAGTTCCTGTAGAGGAAGTGTACCAGTATGAAAATTTCGACTGGATTGAAAACGAGTTCGTCGAGATTGTCAGTGACACTTCTAAGGCCATAGGACGTTATACCAATGGACGAATTGTTCGCCTTAAGTATGACAAGAGCATCCCGGGAGGACATAAGGCTCTCAATGTGGAGCAGGTTGTATTCTGGGAATCCTTGCTTATGCCACCTGATATAGCACCATTGGTTGTTACGAAAGGTGTTGCAGGTACCGGAAAAACCTATTGTTCTTTGGCAATGGCATTGAATGCGATTGAAAAGAAAGGGGACAAGAAAAAGCAGACATATAAGCAGATTATCGTTGCAACTCCCACTGTTACGGTGGCAAACGAAGAACTTGGCTTTTTGCCTGGTGAAATCGACGATAAGGTGGGCCCGTATCTTGGCGGTATTGTTGATAATTTGAAGGAGATTCTCAGACCGAAATTTCCGGATTTCACAAATGCTGAGCTGAAGAAGAAGGCAATGGAATTCTTTGAGAGAGGAGACATCGAAATTCAGCCGATTGGTTTCCTGCGTGGTCGTACAATTCCGAACACGGTGTTTATCATTGATGAAACGCAGAATATAAAGCCGTGCGATATCAAGGACATTGTTACGCGTTCTGCCGAAGGTTCGAAGTTCATCTTTTTGGGAGACGCTGACCAGGTTAACAATCCCGCGCTTAATTCGCGCTACAACGGTTTGGTGTACCTAAGTGAAAAGATGAAGGGCAACCCGCATACCTTCCAGATTACGCTTAACAGCAAGAAGTCTGTTAGAAGCAAGTTGGCCCAGGAGGCGCTTGACATTCTCTAATAGACAGAAGAAGAGAAAAAAATTAAAAAAGTAGAAAGTACAAGATTTTATTCTGGAAATCTGCTAAACTCCATAGCAAAGAGACAGGAGGCGAAATTTTCGCCTCCTGTTTTCATAATATTGTCAATGTTTCAAACGTAGA
>ERZ779992.109-NODE-109-length-62011-cov-3.444816_pt1 | contig 62011 bp, 57 predicted proteins | sample MGYA00511934_ERZ779992 | MGnify/ENA primary metagenome ERZ779992 (study PRJEB29588, sample SAMEA2163248) | human gut metagenome | biome: human gut; feature: human-associated habitat; material: faeces | place: Denmark | collected 2008/2010 ...
AAAGTTGCTCTTCTGTCATTGTAACTTTTGTTCCTTTAACTCCTTGGGGTACTCTTCCATTTTTTTCACAAAATTGCATAAACGCTTGATAAGTTGTTAATTTTGCTTCTATGCCATATCCATAGCTTCTCACTTGTTCTACAATCGCTTTATCTTTATCCGGTATTTCTTCTATTGATACACCCACATATTTATCTACTAAATTTTTTTCATCACTTTTAAGCCACCTGCTATATAAATTTCTTTCATAAAGTTGTTCTTTTGTAAGTGTGACTTTTTTTCCAACTACCGGCTTTGGTACTCTTCCATTTTTCTCACAAAATTCCATTACTTTTTGGTAAGCTGTTAATTTTTCTATACCATATCCATAGCTTCTCACTTGTTCTACAATCGCTTTATATTTCTCAGGTACTTTTTCTATTGGTACACCCATATATTTATCTACTAATTTTTTTTCGTCACTTCTAATCCACCTGGCATATAGATTGCTTTCATAAAGTTGCTCTTCTGTCATTGTAACTTTTGTTCCGACTACATGCTTTGGTAATCTTCCGTTTTTCCCGCAAAATTGCATTACTTTTTGATAAGTTGTTAATTTTTCTTCTATGCCATATCCATATTTTCTCACTTGTTCTACAATCGCTTTACATTTTCCATGTATTTTTTCTATTGGAACACCTGCATATTTATCTACCAATTGCCTCTCATCACTTTGTATCCACCTGTTATATAAATTTTTTTCATAAATTTGTTCTTCTGTAAGTGTGGCTTTTGTTCCGACTACATGCTTTGGTAATCTTCCGTTTTTCTCACAAAATTGCATTACTTCTTTAAAAGTTTCTTCCCTTAGTCTTTCTTGCAATAATTTCACAAAATCTTTTCTTACACCTTTTATAGCAATTCCGTCTGTAAACTGATTAATCAAATCTTCCTGTCTCTTCTCTTTATCACTAAGATCTAGTTTTATGGCTTCACTAAATAATCCTATCTCGCTTCCTAATTCTATTATATCTTGTATTTTTTCCTGTTCTTCTTTATCAAGCTCATTTATCATTTCCTGATTTTGAGCATATTTTAGATATTTATTATTTATTCTAGCCATTCTCTTTGCCATTGTTTTCTCTTTTAGTGATTTTTCGGCAGAATATTCTGGTAGTTTTCCATTATTTTTGTTATTTATCCAATCTATTAATTGTTGTAAAGCTTCTATATCATTTATTTCATATCCATATTCTACTTCTTCTTTATTGCTTAAAATTTCATTATTATTTACTAAGTCTATAACTATAGCCTGTTTTCCATTTTTTTTACTTGATATACATCTTCCTACTCTTTGCGTATATACTGGTCTGCTTTCAGTTTTAGTAGCTAGAATAACTCCTGAAACATTATTCAAATGAACTCCTTCATCAATCATTCCAACACAATACATCAATTTTAAATGGCTAGATTTTGAGTTATTAAAACTCTGTAACTGTTCGACACTTGTATTATCCTGTGAACTAATGCCATATATCTCTGGTTCTTCATCAATTCCTCCAAACCATTCTTTAGCATTAGCCATTTTTTCTTTCATGTCACTTATATCTTTACAAAATATAATATACTTTCCATCTTTTTCGCTTATATTTTCTTCCATAAGTTGCGGTATACCAGGAGCATTTGCAGATTTTAAAGCTAATTCATCATACATTGCTTTTAATTCTTCTTTTCTTGCTCCTTCAGCTTGTTCAATTTGTTCAAGCAGAGTTTTTAATTCGTCTTCTCTTACAAAATCTGGCACAACATATTTTGGTGGATATATTATTCCTTCTTCCATTGCTTCTAGCAGAGACTTTTGACTTGCAACAGCATCTTTGAAAATTCTTTCAACAACATTTGCTCCGTCATGTCTTATTGGTGTAGCTGATAGTCCTAATAATTTTGCTTGTGGGTTGTCCTCCAAAAATTTTTTAAACTTTTTTCCCCATTTATTTTCTCTTTCTATTCTATTAGAAAATTCTTCTTCATATTCCTCGTCGTCTTCAACAACATTACTACCAGCTATTGCTCTTATGGTTTTAGTTTTTAAGTGATGCATTTCATCTACAATAATCATAGTAGGTTTTAAACTATTTAATATTTTATCAACACTTTGTCTTTCTCCATAAGCAGATATCATTTGATATAACATACATTCAATATTTGGTATGTAACTTCTAGCAGCTAATTTTAAGCTTTCACCTGGATTATTTCCAGTTCCATATTCTTTTTGAATTTCTTCTATGTACCTTGTGTCACCACCAATGTATCGAACTATATATTCATACATTTGATTTGCAATCGCACGTCTTGGTGATAAAAATAACACCCTTTCGTCTGGATGCTGCAATATATATTCTAATGCCACAAAAGATTTTCCAGTACCTGTTGGGGATATTATTGCTGCTTTTCTCTTTTCCTCCAATTTTTTTACAGCAGCTTGGTATGCTTCATTTTGATGTGGTAATAATTTTAATTTACTATTTTCTGTATTAGCCATTTTATCCTCCACTTTTTACTATTTTTATTTATTTAAACATTCTTTTATTTTTTTCATGTTTTCTATTGCAGCAATGTATCCTTGATTATAGCAATAATCAATTTTTTTAATATTAAATACACTTGCTTCTGATAAATCTAGTGTCATTGCAAAATCACTACTTTGTACTTCCGAATCAGTTCTCTGCTCAAATAATAAATCAACTGACTTTAAAGCAACTTCTATTACATTTTTAGGGTCAACATCGCTTTTAGAGCTAAAACGAATTGATAAAACCTTGTCTGCCCCAAGTTTTCTAACTTCTTGTGCTGGAAGATTGTCTATAATTCCGCCATCTACAAATTTATGCTCTTTAAATATTGTAGGAGCAAACATTCCAGGATAACTACAACTTGCGCGTACTGCTTTTCCTATTGTTATATCTCTTATGTATGTATTTTCATCAAAGTTTTCATCAAATTCGTGGTTTGTAAATACATATTTTCTACTGTTTTTGATATCAACTGTTGGCATAACTATTGGCATTTTTATATCATCTACTTTTTTGAAACCTTTTAACTCTGCACATTCATTTATTGCTATTTCAATGTTCTCTCCAGATAATACTCCATATCCCATAAAATTTTTTGTGGTTTTAACATTTGTCCAATAATACTTCGGGTCTGCTTTCATTATTGTTTTTGAAAAATATTTAAATAATTTAAGCATTTCTTCAGTTGTGTATCCCATGGCAAACAATGAAGCTACAATGCTTCCAATGCTGGTCCCTCCTACATAATCTACTTCTATTCCGTTTTCTTGTAAGGCCTTAATTACACCAATATGACTGGCACCTTTAACGCCTCCTCCTGCTAAAGCTAAACCAACTTTCATATTCTCCTCCTTTTTCGCCCAAAAAAGGGCGTCCCTAATGGGCGAATTAATATTTTACGACTAATCTGTTAAATTTTGAATGTATGTATTTTTCTAGTTTTCCCATGAACTCATCTGATTGAATTTCTTTTTTTGCTACCATATCTAATCCTTTTTCCCAGCTTGCTGTAAGCTTTGGATTAAGCATGTCTGGCATTGAGTTGTTTACTATATCATATATTATTTCACCTTTTTGTGTTGGTGTTATTATTTGTGTTTTATCATTTATTTGTATATATTGAATTCTTTCAAGCTTTTTCATTATTTCTGCTCTTGTAGCACTAGTTCCAATTCCAGCGCCCTTTATCTGTTCTCTTAATTCTTCGTCTTCTATAAGTTTGCCGGCATTTTCCATTGCCAAAATCATCGAACCAGAATTGTATCTTGTTGGTGGATTTGTCTGTGCTTCTTTTGTTTCGTAGTTTATAACATCTACTTCTTTACCTTTTTTTAGCTCTGCCAAAATTGCTAAGCTATCCACTTCATCATCTGCATTTTCTTGTGTTTTATCCACATTTTGTGTACTTTCTGTGGATTTTCCTTTTAGTACTTCCAAATATCCGGGGTTTAAACATACCTTTCCACTGCAACTAAATTCTTCTTTATTCTGACCGTTTTCTACTTCTATTGTTACAGAAACCTTGTTGTATTCTGCTGGCGGATAGAATATTGCTAAGAATCTTTTTACTATTAATCTGTACACATTTTTCTGCAAGTCTGGTAGTTTATCGTAGTTTTCAAATCCTTGCCCGGTTGGAATTAGTGCATAGTGGTCTATTATTTTGCTATCATTTACATATTTTGTTTTTAATAAGTCTGTTGAATATTTTTCTTGCGACATTTTCTTCAAATATTGCTGAATTTCTTCGTCTTTAAATCCTTTAGCAATTCCATTTAGATTTTTTGTAATTACTTTTGCAACAGCCGTAGATATTACTCTTGCATCAGTTCTTGGATATGTAACAAGTTTTTTTTCATATAGATTTTGTATTATTTCTAGAGTCTCGTCTGGCTTTATTTTAAATCTTTTCGTACATTCATTTTGTATTTCTGCTAGGTTAAATAATAGTGGTGCATTTTCTTTTTGCTTTGATTTTTTTATTTCTTTAACCGTTGCTTTTTTATCTTTTAATTCCATTATAAAAGCTTTGGCATCTTGTTCTTTCTTAAATCCAGTATCATTATATAATTTTACTGAATCTTTTTTCGATGAATTATCTGTTATTTTCCATTCTGCCTTAAAATATTTATTTTCTTCTTTGTTACCAAATTCTCCTACTATTTTATAATATGGAACTTTAACGAAATTTCTAATCTCTCTTTCTCTAGAAACTACCATTCCAAGCACACAAGTCATAACTCTACCAACCGAAATCGAAATTTTGTCTTGGTCAAGCTCTTTTGCAGCTCTTCTTCCATATATAATTGTTAAAAGTCTCGAAAAATTTATTCCTATTAAATAATCCTCTTTTGCTCTTAAATATGCGCTATCTGCTAAGCTATCATATTCATCAAGCTCTTTTGCCTCTCTTATTCCTCTCTTAATCTCCTCTTCTGTTTGTGAATCTATCCATACTCTTTTTCTATCTTTATTTTTAACACCTATCATCTGCTCGACCAATCTATATATATACTCTCCTTCACGTCCAGAGTCGGTCGCAACATAGATTGTAGATACATCTTCTCTTGTAAGTAGTGATTGAATCGTATTAAACTGCTTCTGTACACTTGGAATTACCTCGTATTTATACTCTTCTGGAATAAAAGGAAGCGTGTCCAATCTCCAGAATTTTAGCTTTTCATCATATTTTTCCGGATATGACATCGTTACCAAATGACCAACACACCATGTTATTATCCAATTATCTGCTTCCAAATAGCCGTCTTTTCTAGAAGTATTTATATTTAATACCTTTGCAAATTCCATTGCAACAGAAGGCTTTTCGGTTATTAATATATTTTTTGCCATATTCAAATTGCTCTTTTCTATAGTTTTTTAAAATTTCACAATATCCATTTCAGAAGTAAATTTATTATTTCCATATGGAAATAACACATACAAACTTCCATCTTCTCCAAAGAAGAATGTCTCTATGTTTTCTATATTGTAAATATCACTGTTTATATCTCTACTATAAGTCTCATATCCTGTAAGTTGTATCTTATTTGCATCTTTTATTGCATTTGTTATAACTGTTTTTACTTTAGAATTTAATGCATCTTGCGTAATATTTTTCTTGTTCAAAGCATCATAAATGCTTATTTTCTTTTCAGTTTTTAAATTATAATTATAAGTTTCAACAATAGTTCTTTGTGCATTAGAGCCTTCTTTTAATGTTGACTTAATTATAACAGACAAGATATCTCCATTAACATATCCTGTATATGAAATGCTATAAATTGTATAAGCCTTTGCATTATCTATAACCCCAGCCGTCTTATTCGCAAAAAGTTCTTGAGTAATACTATTAAACTCTGCTGCCACTTTGTTATCTATATTGATTACTGGAATATTTATATCTAATTCATACTTATTATCCTCTCTTGCTTCACTACCATATGCAGTATATACAATGTTTTTGCCACTGTCTAATTTTTTTATGTTGCTAGTATCATAATCATTTAGTTCAACAACATTATTAAACATTTGATCAAATTCTTTTTTTAATGTTTCTTGTGATTCTTCTGTTTTTACGTTGTTTGTTGTGTTACGGTTGCTACTTGGTTGTTTATCACTTTGCAAATAAATAGCTAAAACTACTGCTATAACACACATTACAACAATTGCTATGTACATTAACTTTCTTGAATTCATGTTTCTCCTTTCAAACGTTGTAATTCTATAAAAATTATACTTTAAATTAGGGAGAAAATCAAGGCTGATAGGCATATTAAATTTTATCTTTTCACAAGTTATTTTGCAAGATAAATAGAAAAATTAGAAGTTGCAACAATTGTGCTGTTTACTTCTAATTCTTTATTTTTTATAAATTCTCTATTTCTGTTTCACTTAATCCTGTTATTTGGCTTATATCTTTCATATTCATTTTTCCTTTTAATCTTTTAGCAACTAAGACAATTCCCTGTTGTAATCCTTGCTGAATTCCCTCTTCTCTTCCTTCTTTTCTTTGCTTTCTTATTTCTCTATTAATTATCCTTGAAGCATTTGTCATAATCTTTTCACTCCCTTCTATATTTCTTATTTTTTCTATAAACTCATGCATTATGTTTTTATCTTCTGTTTCGCTCAATTCGTATGTTATCAATTTTTCCAATTGTAAATTATCAAACGCCTTTTTTGCTTTTTGCATATTTATTATATCTTCTATATTTTTATATAATTCTTCTTTATTTTTAGACTTTTCTATTAACATTGCTTTAGTTATTATTAAATTATCTGCTAATAATTGTTCTTTACTAAATTCATTTACGTCTATTAAAGTGTATTCTAACCAGTTTTCTGCATAGCCTTCTACTTTTTCTTCTATATCATTTATCAATAGTCTTTTCCATTTTCTTTTACCTGTGTACAGTACTATTGGTATTACCATTGGAATTCTGTAACTTTGTTCTTTAAGTCTTTTTTTATCTATTGCAGATTCTATTATTGCATATTTGTAGCACATAATATCTTTTCCATCTACTGTCTTTAAGCCAGATGTAACATACATTTTTTCTTCTTTCAATTATCTTCCTCCCAATTATACAATTGTTTTACTTATTGGTCAACATTTAAAATTAATATTACCTATCGGGTATTGTTCAAGAATCAAAATCTTTCGCTATAGCAAAAATAGAAATAAACTTTTAAATAAAAAACTTTTTAAACAATTTATCTTTGAAATTTAGCAAAATTATATTATGTTTTAGAATAAAAAGCAAGTAGAATCGTTCGACAAATTTCCAGCATTTTTAAAATTTGTGCTTTATATGATTCTATTGAATGTTATTAATAATTATAAATATTTTATCCTCCGTATTTTCTACGGAGGATATTTTATCATATCTTATTTTTGACGCCAACTAGCTTGGCACAAAACACTTAATTTTATACTATTAAATTACATGAATAGAGTAATTCTAAAGCCAATACCAAGTTCGGCAGAATTGGCATTTGGATAACGGTAGCCTGCGGTATACCCCGTGTATGATGCATCACGATCACCTCCACGTTTCTCATATGGATTAGTGAATACTATAAAACTTCCATCGCTATTTTCACTTGTCCATTCCCATACATTTCCACCCATGTCATAAATATTACATACTGGAGTCGTTTGTCCTGTTGGGACCAGCACTTTTGAGCCACTTGCTTTAGTTTGCCTTGCTCCGTTTATGTCTATATAAGAAAAAGTTGTATTATTATAATTTCCTTCTTCCGAACTTTTTCCATAGTCACTATTTACCTTTTGTATAAAGTCAATTGTTACATCCCATGCATAACTACTTACTAATTTTGTTTTAGCTTTATACCCTTGTTTTGTTCCAAATCCACTCGCTAAACTGATAGCATCTTCTCTCCTCACATAATTATATGGGACTTGATTTGCCTTTATCGTTACCGTTTCCGTTGTATCATTTGAACTTCTATATGTTTTATTAGCTGTATTTTCTTTATCTCCTGCTTCATATCTTCCTATATAAAATCCTTTATATGTTGTTACACTTGTTTTCTCATCACTTGGTAAATCTTCTGTACATTCACTTAGTGAATCTCCTGTATAAGCTATTCTCTTATAATCAGCTATATCAGCTACTGGTACCCATACAAATTGGTTCCCGTCTTTATCCTCTATTACAATTCCACCTTGTACCGTATCTGCTGAATCATCTGAAACTTTAAATCCTTCTGGTATCCACACATCTCCATCTGTATACGTTCTCTTTGTATTAGTATCTACATAACCTTCATTTACTGTTACTGTATATGTTGCTGATTTTGCTGTATAATTTTGTACTTCAGCACTTGTTATTGTTATATTTGCCTTTCCAGTTCCAACTGATTTTATTGTTACTGAGTTTCCACTTATACTAACTGCCACTATACCTGCATTGGAGCTTGTTGCACTTATAGTTCCTGTATTCTCGGTTATACTAAATGTATACTGTCCGGATAGTTTATTGTTCCACTCGTTTCCGATAGTACTAATTTTCCTTCTGCTTTTTCTATTTTGGCTGTTACAGTTACATTTCTTGTTTTATAATTTTCTTTACTTGCTCTTATAGTAACTGAAATTACTCCAGCATTCGTTAAAGTCGGAACTGTTGTAGTATAATTTATCCCATCTGTAGAATATTCTATTTTTGCATCTGTTGGTTCTAACTTTACATTAGTTATTGCTTCATGTTCATTACCATCATATATTCCTATATATGGAGTGGCACTTATTTCTATTATTTTATTATCACCGTTATTTGACGATTTTCCCTTATTTTCCACTGTTATGGTATATCCGTTCTTCGAAACATTTAATGTTCCATCTCCATTATTTATTACACTATCTATTGTACCTGATGAAACTTTCGTCTTCAAAAAATCTTCTAACGTATCATATCCTTCTGTTAGGCGAAATTCAAGCACAGCTCTATTTATTATTTCTTTAGCCTCACTCTCTTTTGCTAAATTTGCAGATTCCTGGGCCTTTTTTATTATTCCATCATCTCCTAATATAGCGTTTATGCTAACTCCCGCTAAAATTATAAGCACAACCACTGTAATAGCCAATGCTACTAAAGTTATTCCAGTATTTGCTTTTTTCTTCTCTTGTAACTTTCTCATTTTCACTTTTCCCTTCTAAATCTCATTTAACTTTTTCTTCTCGTTTAGTCATATTTTAAGTATAGTCAAATTATAAATATATGTCAATAATTAAATATTAACTATTATAAAATACCTAATATAATAAAATACTAATTTAGGTGGTGTAATAATGTTAAGGCTTAAAGATTTAAGAGAAGATCATGATTTAAAACAAGAAGAAATTGCAAAAGTTTTGAATGTTTCACAAACCAATTATAGTAAATATGAACTAGGAAAAATCAATATTCCAATAAATTCTTTAATTATTTTAGCAACTTTTTATAATACCAGCATTGATTATTTGCTTGGAATTACAAATGAAAGTAAGCCATATCCTAAGGCATAATTGTTTAATTTCTTCTTTTTCTGCATACATAAGTAAATTATGGAAATACTAGGAAAAAGGAAGGAATTTAGTATGAATAAAAAAATTATTGTTGCTTTAATACTTATCATAATTGCAAGTATTGTAACTACTTTTGCTATTATATTTTATAATTTAAAATCCGTTCAAAATATTGGTTCTGCAAATGAAACTATTGAAAATTTTCAAACCACATCTCCATATACAACCGTTCCAACAAGTTATGATGAAGTAAAACTTTCTCCTAATGCAATTTTAACTTTTCTTAAACATTATGATGGATGTGGGCACACTTTAAAAGAGAAAGAAAATGTAAGTGCAGAGATGGCTAATATTACAAGAAATGAATTTTCCAAGCTTTATAGTGATTGGGAAATTAAAAATTTTTCAAATACTGATGTAGAGTTATATAAAGATTTTTCTGGAAATTGCGGTGAACATTTTTTAGTGAAATCAAGTTTGAATGGATTTGTTGAAATTGATAGAATAAAAGATGACGGAACCTATGAATTACATGAAACTACTGAAATTGCGATAAAATATTTATCGGATGATGATAGAAAAGAACTGGAAAATGGTGTAATTCTTTATGGCAAAGAAAATTTAAATTCGTATATAGAAAATTTTGAATAATTATATAATGAGTGAAAGATGTTAATTTATAAATCGAAACTGGAAGCTCGCCCTTTGAGGAGTCCGAAGGAGCTCCGACAGAGAGCGACATGTTGAGAGCTTATAAATTAACATCTTTCATTCGTTTATTTTTATCTATCAAAATTTTAAAATCGTGTTCTATTTATTAAAACACGATTTTTACTATTATTTTTCTATAACTTTCTTATCTACAGTACTCAATTCTTTTTTATTTACATATCCTTTTTGATAGAATTCTTTGAAATACATTATTAAAGCAAATATTGTTAACGCAAGTGCTACATAGTATATGTAAATGTCTATGTGGAATGCAAAATTAAAGTTATTTGTAATTAATGAAGCTACTATTGCCACATAGAACATTACTGTCGCAAGCTTTCCATACCATCTGCTTGATACTACAAGTTTTTTTCCATATAAGAAAGATGCCCCTGCTATCATTATTGTTTCTTTAATAAATACCACTATTAATATCCAATCTGGGATTATTCCTGCAAATAGCAATGCTATAAGCGTTGAAATTTGTGTTGCCTTGTCGGCTAGTGGATCTATTAATTTTCCAAAGTTAGTTATTAAATTAAATTTTCTTGCTATAAAACCATCTAGTATATCGGTAATTCCAGAAAGTGTTAAGAATACAAATGCTGCTACATACTGATTATTTACTATTGAGCCGAATATGAATGGTATTAATACGAATCTACACATTGTTAGAATATTTGGTACATGTTTGAACACTTTTTTACCTCCAACTTTTTATTTTTAGATTATTGTATGTTGAATACTAATTTATCTTGCTCCTTGTCGTAATCAACCAATACTTTTTTACCATTTGTTAGTTCAGATTTTAATATCATATCAGATAGTTCATCTTCAACATATCTTTGTATTGCACGTCTTAAAGGTCTTGCACCATATTTTAAATCTGTTCCTTTTGTTAATACGTATTTCTTAGCTTCATCTGTAAGTATTAATCCAATGTTCCTGTCATTTAACACTTTTTGAGTATCAGATATCATTAAGTCAACTATTTGTAGAAGTTGTTCGTTTGTTAATGAATCGAATGCTACAATTTCATCTATTCTGTTCAAGAATTCTGGTCTAAATAAATCTTTTAATGCGCCAAGCATTCTGTTTTTTGAAGCTTCTGATGTTCCACCAAATCCGATTGAATTTGTATTTAAGTTTGAGCCTGCATTTGATGTCATTATTATTATTGTATTTTCAAAACTTACTGTATTTCCTTGTGCATCTGTCAATCTTCCGTCATCAAGTACTTGTAACAATATATTAAATACATCATTATGAGCCTTTTCAATTTCGTCTAACAATATAATTGAATAAGGATTTCTCTTTACTCTTTCAGTTAATTGACCGGCGTCATCATATCCCACATATCCTGGAGGTGCACCAATCAATTTCGCTGTTGAGTTGCTTTCCATGTATTCAGACATATCGAAACGAATTATATATTTTTCACTTCCAAACATCTCATATGCTAATGCTTTTGCAAGTTCAGTTTTTCCAACACCTGTTGGTCCAACAAATATGAATGATGGTGGTCTTTTTGTACTCTTTAAGCCTACTCTATTTCTTCTTATTGCTCTCGAAACTGCTTCAACAGCCTCGTTTTGACCTATTATCCTCTTATGCAAATTATCTTCTAGATTCAACAATTTCTTTGTTTCTTCTTCTGTAATTTTGTTTACTGGAATCTTCGTCCAGCTTTCTATTACGTTTGCAATGTCTTGTGTTGTTAAATCTTTAGGTTGCATTCTCTTTTTTAGATTATCAATCTGCTCTAGTAATGAACACTCTTGTGTTTTAAGCTCTGCTGCCTTTTGATAATCTTCTGTAGAATCAGCTTGTGCAGCTTCTTCCTTTTTAGCTTGAACCTCTTTTAATTGATTATTCAACACTTCTAAGTCATATAAATCTTTATCATTTAGGTTTATTTTTGAACAAGCTTCATCTAATATGTCGATAGCCTTGTCTGGTAAAAATCTATCATGAATATATTTTTCAGACATATTTACAATCTGTCTAATTATATCATTCGAAATTCTTACATGGTGATAGTCCTCATAATATTGCTTAATTCCTTGCAATATTGAAATTGCATCCTCAACAGATGGCTCTTCTACGATTATTGGTTGGAATCTTCTCTCCAAAGCAGTATCTTTTTCAATATATTTTCTATACTCTTTTAAGGTGGTTGTTCCAATCATTTGTATCTCGCCATTTGCAAGTGATGGCTTCAAAATATTTGCTGCATTCATCGAATGTTCTGCATCTCCAGCTCCTATAATGTTATGAATCTCATCAATTACTAAAATAATATTTCCATCATTTCTACATTCATCTATTATAGCCTTCATTCTAGCCTCAAATTGGCCTCTAAACTGTGTTCCAGCAATTACAGCTGTCATGTCTAATAGATAAACTTCTTTGTTTAAAAGTTTAGCAGGTACACTTCCGCTTGCAATTCTAAGAGCTAAGCCTTGAGCAATTGCTGTTTTTCCAACACCCGGCTCACCAATCAAACATGGATTATTTTTAGAACGTCTATTTAAAATTTGTATCATTCTTTCAATTTCTTTGTCTCTTCCAATAACTCTGTCAATTTGATTATTCTTAGCCTTAACCGTTAAATTGGTTCCATAAGTGTCTAGTGCTTTTCTCTTTTTATTTGGCTTAGTTTTCTCCTTAACCTTTTGAGTCCCACCAGATGAATAATTTGATGACTCATCTCCATTTTGCTTTATTCCAAACAATCCGGAAAAAATCGAGCCAAGAGGAACTCCTTGAGCACCATCTATTTCACTTTCTCCATTAATCATTTCTGAAAGTTCATCTTCATCTATATCAGCCATGTTGTCTGATAAATTCTTAAACATTATATCTAATTTATTAGATAAATCTTGTATATCTTTATCCGATAGATTAGCCTGTTTTGCCATTGTATCTATTGGATTTATTCCCTTCTTTTTAGCACATTCATAACATAAACCTTCAACTTCGGCTTTGCCGTCTGCGCCTTGTTTATTTATAAATATTACTGCTGTGTTTTTCTTACACATTGAACATAACATATATTAAAACTCCTATCTTCAATTTACTATTCAACAAGTATATAATACTATAAAATAGTCAAATAGTCAAATAAATATGTGCCTAAACCGAACAAAATCAGTTTAGGCAACTTTAATTATTTTATATTACTGTTCTATTTCATCATCACAATTCCAAACTGGTACTTCTCCCCAATCAGTTTCCTTACTTGGCCCAGCAAAATATTCTTTAAATTGTTCTACTGCATCAGCGAAAATACATACTTCACTTATACTAATATATCTTTTATATTCGCACTTACCATAGTCATCAAACATATCTAATAGTTCATGATATGCACCATGTATATCATCTCGTTGTAAATTATTTAGACAAAGTCTATAGCAATTCATTTCTCTATCAGTAATTGGCCTTATCAATTCATATTTATACTTTTTAGGAACATCTATATTACCTAATTTCTTATTATCATAAAAGTCAGTAAATCTTCGCATATGAAATTTCAAATTCAGTAATAGATCACACAACTCATGAATTTCTTTTTTTATATCTTCTACATTGCTTTTTTCCTGTTTTATTAATATCTTGTACTCCTGTAAACACGATTGTATGCATTCTTTTTTCATGATTTCTCCTTTATCTATTTCATTACGAAATATAATACCGCACTAATAAGTAATTGTATTAATAATATTATTCTTGTAACTAAATATAACTTTTCAATCTTTTTTCTTCTCTTGTCTGCATCCCATAAGTTTCCAATTTGAATTTCTGAATGTTTTTCAAAATCATCTAAATCATCAGCGTAAACTGATTTTCCTGCTGAACGACTGTATCCAACATATTTTTCCCTTGGCAATAATGGTCTATAAATACCTACTATATACCAATATGAAAATATATTTCCTAATAAAATTGCAAGAAACCATTGTCCAAATACAACAACATATTTATTTGTTAAATAGGTTGATACATCTATTGGTAATTTACTAGCATTTAAACTAAGTATCGCATAAAAAATATATGATAAAATTATTCCTACTGATATACAAAATGATTGTATTCTTAATTTTCTATGTTTTATTGTTTTATCTAATCTTTCTTTATTATCATTTAATATACCAACTGCTGTGTAATAAAGATTATTAGCTTCTCTTTCTTGATATGAAGTATGTACATATATTCTCGCTTTTGAGCCATGATTTACTATGTCTTCAAAATAGATACTTCCATTTATAGTATTAAGTCTATCATATATAAAAGTTCTAGATGTTCCAGATTTTGAAAAGAATTGAACATCAATATGTATAATGATTTGATCTATTTCTTTTGGGTTGTTCAAATACGAAATAAACCAATTGTAGTCATTTTCTTTCATATTTTTCCCATTTTTCAAATACACAGTATATGTTACTTCTGCCTCTCCATGATAATGTTGATAATTAGTTTCCTCTAGGGCTTTTCCTTCATTTCTTTTATCTTCTTCATCAAATACCTTTAAATATCTATTTTTATACTCCTCAAAATAATCAGCAACATCAATTATTGTTTGAATAGGTATCTGCTTGTTTGCTATTTCGTCTTCCATGTTATCCTCCATTTTCTTTTGTTATTATTATTTTATCGTATCGATATTCAAAATGCAATGTTTTACACTGTATTTCAAATTTTTATTCACATATACAGTAATTTCACCCATTTCATCTGTTCTTAATATTTTACATTTTATTTTGTTAAGTCTTTCTATTGTTCCATCAGATGGATGCCCGAAGCTATTGTCTTTTCCAACTCCAATTAGTGCAATTCCTGGCATTACAGCTCTAATAAACTCTTCTGTTGATGAACTTTTAGAGCCGGTGATGTGCTACTTTCAAAATATTTGCATTTAATATTTTTGCATTATTTTTATATTTGGTTAATATTGCATTTTCTGCAATTCCTTCTATATCTCCAGTCAACATTATTGAAAAATTTTTGTATTCTAACTTGCAAACAAGCGAATTATTGTTTAAAACATTTTCATTAATCTTATTTTTTGAGTCTGGCCATAAAACTTTTAGCTTTATATCTTTTTCTATATTTATCAAATCTCCTGCTTCTACCACAATAGTCTTAATCTTCTTTTCTTGTGCTATTTTAATGAATTTTTTATAATTATTAGAACTCTCAAATTGTCTTGCAATTATTGCTTTTTTCACTTTCAACTCTTGCATAACAGTCAATATTCCACCAACATGGTCTTCATCAAAATGTGATATAATTACATAATCCAATGTTTTTATTCTTCTATCTAATAAATATGGTACTAAAATTTTTTCTCCTATATCATAATCTGGATCCTTGCTTCCACCGCCATCAATTAAAATATTTTTTCCTCCTACAGTTTTCACAAGCATGCTATCTCCTTGGCCGACGTCTATAAAATAGATTTTTAGTTTTCCATCAATATTTATAAAAGTGCAAACCTGCATAACAATAAATATTATTAAAGTAACCATAGTTAAAATTTTAGTAATCTTCTTTTTGTTATATATTAATGCGACAATTATTGCATAAGTTAAAAACACTACTATGAACCATGGAGTTTTTACAGTATAATTTCCAAATGGAATTTTAGAAATTAATTCTATTATCTTTATTAGAATTTTTAAAATAATTTGCAATGGAAATGCTATTAATTTTGACACAGGAAAACAAACTGTTGAAAGAATTACCGTAAACATGCCTAATATTATGCATATTCCAAGCAATGGACCAGCTAACAAATTTGATATTATTGAGTTTATTGGAATTGTGTTGAATTCATAGATTGTAATTGGAAGAATTAAAATGTTTGCACTCAAAGTGAGCATCGCACTCTCATACAAATACTTTTTTACTTTATTATTAAATTGTTTTTGGGTGAATTTAGAATAAAAAATTATTATGCTTAAAGTTGCAAGATATGACAGCTGTAATCCAACATCAAAAATTGCAAATGGATTATTTAATAATGTTAATAACAAAGCAATTGAAATTGTTGTATATGTATCTTGTTTTCTGTAAATTAAAGTTGCAAATATTGCTATAATAGTTGATATTCCAGCTCTTACAACCGATGGGCTCATATTAACAATAACCATAAAAATTAAGATAAATATTATAGATAAAATTTTTCTTCTTCGTATTCCAAATGCCTTTTTGCTTAAAACAGTATTTATTCCTAACACTAGATAAGATAAATGAGCTCCAGATACTGCTAGCATGTGCGATAAATTACATTCTCTAAAATCATCTTTTATCTCTCTTTCTATATCATACGTGTCTCCTAATAAAATTCCCTGTTCAAGTTCAGCTTCTTGTTTTGGTAACAACTTCTTTAAATTTTGTTTAAAAATTAGCGATAATTTGTTTATTATTGCAAATATTAGATTAATATTTTTAGTTTTTATCAGCTTTACTCTTCCATCTACCATTAAAGAGCCACATATCTTTTTAGTCTTTAAATATTTCATATAATCATAGCCTTTATAATTTCTTTTCTCTGTTGGCTTCTTATACGTTCCTGTAACAGATATTTTATTGCCGTATTCTAATTTTGAAACATTTTCTTTTTTATCTATATAGACTGTTAATTTTAATTTATTTTCTAGTTCAATATTAACAGAATACTTATAATCAGTCTCCTTTATTTGACTGCACACAGTTCCCGTTATGGCAATGTTTTCATCATCTAATTTATACATTTTATTGTATTTATTATTTAAATTATTTATCTGTAGAAATGACAGTAAACATGTTACAATACATATTGCAATAATTACAATTTTTTTCTTTTTTATTATTTTCCAAAATACAATCCCAATAATTCCTGCAAGCAAAATTAAGAGTATACTTTGCTTAAAGTATACCCCTATAATTATTCCTAATATGTATGATATAGTAACAATTAAAAGTGGTCTTTTCACTAACATTCTCCTTTTAAATTGCCCTATATTATTTATAAAACTCTATATTATTACGTCGTGCTCTTATTAGATTAACCTTCTAGCTGTAGCATATCTCGTGTTATAGCTTCCTGTTAATAAGTTTGATATTTTTACACAATATCCACTTCCAGAAGAAGCGTGTATAAATTCGCCATTTCCAATATATATTCCACAATGTCCTATGCCATCCATTGTTTCATAATCTAAGAAGAATACCAAGTCTCCAGCTTGTAAATCTCCTTTTGCAACATATGTTCCAACTTTAGATTGCGCTATTGCAGAATGGCTTAATGTATATCCAAATTTCTTATACACATACATTGTAAATCCAGAACAGTCAAAAGATTTATCCCCCGAACCTCCATAAACATATGGACATCCTAAATATTGTTTTGCATATTCTACAATCTCTTGTCCCTTTGAAGTTTCTTCTGTTGTAGTTTCAGTAGTTACACTTGAAACAGTTGTAGCGCTTTCTCTATTAGCGCTACTTCTATTTGTTTCTTCTGTTTTTTTATCTGACAATAGTTCTTTATAAATATATCCACTGTAATCCTTATATGTAACTTTGTACCAATCTCCTGATTCTCCAACAACTGTAACATCAGTGTTTCTAATTAAAGTTGTTACAATTCCAGCACTTGTTGAAGCTTCTTTTCTAACATATACTGACGAAGCATTAATGTATTTGGTTGTTTTAGTATAATTTGTATCTGATGAAGTTGTATCGTCATTATTATCCGTATTAGTTTTGGTATCAGTTTGTTCCTCACCCTTGTCATCATTATTGCTAGTATCTGTGGTGTTATTATCTGTACTTGAGCCAGTATTTTTATCTTCTGAACTCTTAACTTGTCCCACACTTGAATCTTTTACTATCCAGCCAGCAATTTCGCTTGTTTCTATAAATATCCAGTTATTTGCTGTTGTAATAACAGTAACTTCATCACCAGCTTTTGCCGTTCCAAGATTATTCGCATTTATTAATGGTAATATTTTTATTGTAACATCTTTTTCAAGTTTTAAAGTAGAATTTGGTGTTACAGTGTTTGATGTGGTTTGACTTGAAGTCGTTTCATTGTTTTTATTTTCTGTTGAATTTGCACCAGAATTATTTTTGTTATTATCGGTTGGTGTCGTATTGTTTGTTTCTGTTGATGTTTTATCAACTTTTATATAGTCTTTACTAACATAGCCTTCATTTTCTCCAACCTTAACTTTATACCAATTTCCTTCTTCTGATATGACTTCCAACTCATCGTCCATGTTAAGTAATTTTACTACTGACGAATCAGTTGAAGCCTTGCTTCTTAAATTCAAAGTTTCTGTTGTTACTTTTCCTGTAGCTGCCTGTACCTTAGTTGTGAATACTATCATTGATATTGCTATTATTATGCTTGATATTGTTGTTTTTTTCATATTTATTAGCTTTCCTTTCGTAAGTTATAAATCTGATTAGTTCATCCTCTGTTTCTTTAGTATTTACGCTTAAAGTATATACTTAAATCGGGCAAAAGTCAATTTAATTTGGCAATTTTTCATATATATGTTGGTGATGTTCTTTAATGATACTCCGTTTGTAATAAAATAAAAAACACCCACAGTAAAAAAGATAATAATTTTCTTTTTTTCTGTAGGTATCTATTTAATAAGCTATATATTATTCATAGATTATTCAATTATATCAGAAACAACTCCTGATCCAACTGTTCTTCCACCTTCACGAATAGCGAAGTTTAATCCGTTTTCGATAGCGATTGGAGTAATAAGTTCGATTGTCATGTTTACGTGATCTCCTGGCATAACCATTTCTGTTCCAGCTTCTAGTTCGATAACACCTGTAACGTCTGTTGTTCTAAAGTAGAATTGTGGTCTGTATCCATTGAAGAATGCAGTATGACGTCCACCTTCGTCTTTAGTTAAAACGTATACTTGTGCTTTGAATTTTGTATGTGGATGTATAGATCCTGGTTTTGCAAGAACTTGTCCTCTTTCAACATCTGTTCTTTGAACACCTCTTAATAATGCTCCGATGTTGTCTCCAGCTTCAGCTTGGTCAAGTGTTTTCTTGAACATTTCAACACCTGTAACGATAGTTTTTGTAGAAGGTTTAATTCCAACGATTTCAACTTCGTCTTGAACTTTAACTTGTCCTCTTTCAACTCTACCAGTAACAACTGTTCCACGACCTGTTATTGTCATAACATCTTCGATAGGCATTAAGAATGGCTTATCTATTGGTCTTGCTGGTGTTGGGATATAAGTATCAACTGCGTCCATTAATTCTTTAATACATTGATATTCTGGTGCATTTGGATCTGTTGATGTACTTTCTAGTACTTTTAATGAAGATCCTTTTATAACTGGAATTTCGTCTCCTGGGAAACCATATTCTGATAATAGGTCTCTAACTTCCATTTCAACTAATTCTAATAATTCTGGGTCATCAACCATATCACATTTGTTTAGGTAAACAACGATGTATTTAACACCAACTTGTCTAGCTAGTAATATATGCTCTCTTGTTTGAGGCATTGGTCCATCAGCTGCAGAAACAACTAATATAGCACCATCCATTTGAGCAGCACCAGTGATCATGTTCTTTACGTAGTCTGCGTGTCCTGGGCAGTCAACGTGAGCATAGTGTCTGTTTGCTGTTTCATATTCAACGTGAGCAGTATTAATTGTAATACCTCTTGCTCTTTCTTCTGGAGCACCATCGATTTGATCGTATGCTTCGTATTTAGCTTGTCCTAATAAGCTTAAGTATTTTGTAATAGCTGCTGTTGTAGTAGTTTTACCGTGGTCAACGTGACCAATTGTACCAATGTTTACGTGTGGCTTTGTTCTTACAAATTTTTCCTTTGCCATTTAATTTTCCTCCTTTTTAGTTAGTCTTGAGTCTTGCTCATGACTATTTATATTTAAAATTAATATCTTATTTCACACCTGCATTCTACTATATTTTCAAGCAAAATGCAAGTGTTATTTTTGTTTTCACAATATATACATATTTGTATATTATTCTGCTTTCTTAGATCTAGAAGCAACTATTTGCTCTAATACAGACTTTGGAACTTCTTCATAATGGCTTGGTTCCATTGAATATGTTCCTCTACCTTGTGTCTTAGAACGTAAGTCTGTTGCATAACCAAACATTTCTGAAAGTGGAATAAATCCTCTTATTATTTGGTTACCGTTTCTAGCTTCCATTCCTTCCATTCTACCACGTCTAGAGTTAATGTCTCCAATAACATCTCCCATGTATTCTTCAGGAACAGTTACTTCAACCTTCATTATAGGCTCTAATATAACAGATTTTGCTTGCTTACATCCTTCTTTGAAAGCCATAGATGCAGCAATCTTGAATGCCATTTCAGATGAGTCAACTTCATGGTAAGAACCATCAACTAATGTTGCTTTGAAGTCTATAACTGGGTATCCAGCTAATATACCACTCATAGCAGATTCTCTTAATCCATCTTCGATTGGTTTGATGTATTCCTTTGGAACAGCACCACCAACAATTTTGCTCTCGAATTGAACTCCAGAACCTGGCTCTAATGGCTCCATTTCGAACCATACATCACCATATTGTCCGTGTCCACCAGATTGACGAACAAACTTACCTTGAACTTTAACCTTATTTCTGATTGTTTCCTTGTAAGAAACTTGTGGCTTACCAACTGTACATTCAACTTTGAACTCTCTCTTTAATCTGTCTACGATGATATCTAGGTGAAGCTCACCCATACCAGCGATGATTGTTTGTCCAGATTCTTGGTCTGTCCATGTTTTGAATGTTGGGTCTTCTTCAGCAAGTTTTGCTAAAGCTATTCCCATTTTTTCTCCATTAGCCTTGTCTTTTGGCTCGATAGCTATATCGATAACTGGCTCTGGGAATTCCATTGATTCAAGTATAATTGGGTGGTCTGGATCACATAATGTATCACCTGTTGATACATCTTTTAATCCAACTGCTGCTGCAATATCTCCTGCATAAACTTTTTCAATATCTTGTCTATGATTTGCATGCATTAATAGGATTCTTCCTATTCTGTCTTTCTTATCCTTTGTAGCATTTAAAATAGTAGTTCCTGTTGTACATGTTCCAGAGTAAACTCTGAAGAAGCATAGTTTTCCAACATATGGATCTGTCATTATTTTGAATGCTAATGCTGCAAATGGAGCATTGTCATCAGTCTTACTTTCAACTTCGTTTCCATCTTCGTCAACACCTTTGATGTTTGGAATATCAAGTGGTGATGGTAAGTAGTCAACGATTGCGTTTAATAATTCTTGAACACCCTTGTTCTTGTATGATGAACCACATGTCATAAGAATTAGAGCATTTGATAAAGTTCCTTTTCTTAATCCTGATTTAATTTCAGCTTCAGATAGTTCTTCACCATCTAAATATTTCATCATTAATTCATCATCTTGTTCTGCTGCTGCTTCAATCATTTCTTGTCTATATTTTTCAGCATCTGCTTTCATATCTTCAGGAATATCACATTCTTCAATGTCTTTTCCTAAATCATCTTTATGAATGAATGCTCTCATTTTTATTAAGTCAACAATTCCTTTGAAATTGTCTTCTGCACCTATAGGCAATTGGATTGGAACTGGATGAGCTCCTAGTCTTTCTTTTATTTGGTTTATACAACCATAGAAATCAGCACCAGTAATATCCATTTTGTTTACATATACCATTCTTGGTACCATGTATTTATCAGCTTGTCTCCAAACTGTTTCAGATTGTGGTTGAACTCCACCCTTTGCAGCAAGTACTAGAACAGCACCGTCAAGAACTCTTAAAGATCTCTCAACCTCAACTGTAAAGTCAACGTGTCCTGGGGTATCGATAATGTTTATTCTATTACCTAACCAGTGGCAAGTTGTAGCAGCTGATGTAATTGTAATACCTCTTTCTTGCTCTTGGGCCATCCAGTCCATAGTAGCAGCACCATCATGAACCTCACCTATTTTGTGTGTTCTTCCTGTGTAGAAAAGTATTCTCTCTGTTGTTGTTGTCTTTCCTGCATCAATGTGAGCCATTATTCCTATATTTCTTGTTTTCTCTAAAGGAAATTCTCTTCCGTCTCCGGCCATATTTTTTCTTCCTTTCTAATTAAAATTTATAATGTGCGAAAGCCTTATTAGCTTCAGCCATCTTATGCATATCTTCTTTCTTCTTGAAAGCTCCACCGTTTCCAGCTACAGCATCCATTATTTCTCCAGCTAATTTTTCAGACATTGTTTTTTCATGTCTCTTTCTAGCATATGAAACTAACCATCTAAGTCCTAATGTTTGTCTTCTTTCTGGTCTAATCTCTAATGGTACTTGGTATGTAGCACCACCAATTCTTCTAGCTTTAACTTCTAGAACTGGCATTACGTTGTTTAGTGCTGCTTCAAATACTTCTAGTGGATCTTTTTGCTCTTTTTCTTTTATGATATCAAATGCATCATAAACGATAGTTTGAGCAACTGTCTTTTTACCATCTAACATAACGTTGTTTATTAACTTTGTAACAACTTTGCTATTGTATATTGGATCTGGTAAAACATCTCTTTTTGCTATAAATCCTTTTCTTGGCACTTTTCTTCCCTCCTTATAAAATTGATACTAATTTATTACCTAGTATCTTCGGTACTCTAAAAAGTTTAATACTAAGCCTGTGGCTTTTCTTCTTAAAACATTTCTAGTTTAGTGCTATATATCTATGCTAAATTTAAGAACCTTAAATTAGTAAGTTATATGCACCCATATCTAAGTTTTGTTAATTTTTATTTCTTTGGGCGTTTAGCTCCATACTTAGATCTTCCTTGCATTCTGTCTTTAACACCTGCTGTATCTAAAGTTCCTCTTATAATATGGTATCTAACACCTGGAAGGTCTTTTACTCTTCCTCCTCTTATAAGAACAACACTGTGCTCTTGTAAATTGTGTCCGATTCCTGGAATATAAGATGTTACTTCGTATCCGTTTGAAAGCTTAACTCTGGCAACTTTTCTTAAAGCTGAGTTTGGTTTCTTAGGTGTAACAGTTTTTACTACAGTACATACACCTCTTTTTTGTGGAGATCTTCTATCTGTTGTTTTCTTTTTCATAGAATTGTATCCATGTTGTAAAGCTGGTGATGTTGACTTTGTTGTAGTAGTTTTTCTTCCTTTTCTTACTAATTGATTAATTGTTGGCACTTAAATTTCACCTCCTAATTTTAATTTGCTAGCACAATAAAATAAAGCTATTTATACTAGCTTTATTATTTTACCATATCATGCCACTAAAGTCAATGAATTATTATGAAATTTTTCCAGTTTCCGTAAGTATTTAGCACTATTTTAAAGTAGTCTTTCCAATCTCGTTTTTGTACTTCATTTATATTCACTATATCTATGTTTTCTAATATTTCGCCATTTAGTTTTACCGTTAGTGTTCCCATCACATTCCATTGCTCCACCGGAGCCTCTACTTCAATTAATGCATTAATTGAGTATTCAATTTTATCATCATCGCAGATTGGTATTGTTGCTTTTTCTATCGTCCCTAATGCTAATTTAGGATTGCTTTGTTTTCCTTTTATTATTAAAATTCGTTTCTCGTTTATATTTTTCCATTTATTAAATTCTTCTATTATTTGTTCTTCCAAATTGTACATTTTATATTTTGAAAAAGTATATTCTATTAGATTTACACTATCTTTTGTTCTGTCTTTTTTAGTATCGGCTCCCAAAACTATTGTAATTACGTCCATGTTATTTCTTTTGATTTCTGTTACCAAGCATCGTCCCGCATTGTTTGTAAATCCTGTTTTTACACCAACTACTCCATTTAATACTCCTAATAGCTCGTTTGTGTTGTTTATTTGTCTTGGCTGATTGTTTATATATATCGTTGTTGATTTTGTGCCAACTATTCTTGCAAAGGTCTCGTTATCCATTGCATAATCTGTGAGTTTTGCAAGTTCCAAAGCAGTTGTATAATGGTTTGGATCATCTAATCCATGAGGCGTTACAAAATGTGTATTTGTAAGTCCAAGCTCTGCAGCCTTTTCATTCATTAATTCTGCAAATTCTTTTACACTTCCGCCAACATGTTCTGCTAATGCTACGGCAGCATCATTTCCAGACCTTAGCATAAGTCCATATAGTAAATCTTTTACACTAGTCTTGTCTCCTCTTTTTAGTCCTAATCTTGAGCCACCTGTTCCACCAGCTTTTACACTTACTGTTACAGTTTCGTTCAAATCAGCTTTTTCTAAAATAACTATCGTAGTCATTATTTTGGTGGTGGACGCCATCGCAGACTTAACATCTTCGTTTTTGCCAATTATCATACTTTTTGAGATTCTATCGTAAACAATATATCTTCTAGAATTTATTTTTGGTAATTCGCTCACATTCGAGGCTGTAACTTCTATTGTATTCTCAAAATCAGCTTCATTATCCACATCATCTGCACAAACAGTGGAAAAGTTAAGTAAAATTAGTAAAAAAACTAGTATACTGTAAAATATTTTTTTCATTTATTTCACCCCATTATTAATAAATATAATAACTTTTTTAATTTATTACACTATTTTTTACTATACACAAAAAATGAAGAAGCCTAATCAGCTCTTCATTTTTACATTATTATATTTTAATCAATTATTCCTCTTTTTCTTAATCTCTCTAATGCTTCATTTTCTAAAGTTCTTTCTTCAATCACTTTATCCTCATCATGTTCTTGCTCGTCTTCATGTTTTTCTTGTTCTGCATGGTCTTCTAATGCTTTTTCTTCTCTAATAGTTTCTATCTTCTCAGAAGGGCAATCTCCTCGTGTTTCTTCAAATTCTTTTTGATAATCATCCAAAGATATTCCTAACTTTTCTGCCTCCTTTGTCAAAGTTGTTACTGTTCCATCATGTAAAGTTATATTTTGGTCTGCATCGTATGTTACATCATTGTCCGGATTATTATCAATGTTTTTTAACTTTGTCTCATCTGTTTCTCCAAATTGATGTTCCGTTCTTTTTATTGTTTTATCTAAATCCTGGTCAGTAGTCCTTGTGTCATTCATAAATTCTTGAACTTCTCTCGTAGTCGGCTTTTGTGTTGATGTATTAATATCACACCCTATAAATTTATTCTCTGTTGGACTTCTTCTTATATATGTTGCTTCCACCATTCCGTATTGTCCAACTGTAATAGAAAATCCTTCTCTTCCATTTGGCATTGTGAATACTGCATTGGTTTGTTCTTCTCTTACTTCTGAGCCATCTCTATTTATTCGCGCTATTGTCTTTCCTGTATTTACGCCTTGCCTTTCTTCCAATCCATGTACTTGTTCAACGCTCCCATCTGGTTTCATTCCCCAAAAAGCAAATGTAGAGTTTCCCTGAGTGTGACTATTAGCTGCAACCACAAATATCTTAGAGTATTGACCTTGTACCATTGCAATATCTTCAAAACTTTTCTGATCTGTAATTCTTTCTTGTGGATCAATTGTAGAACAAGATTTTATATCATCTATTGTAAGTCCAGACTTTTGAGCAATTTGTTCAATACTTTCTTCTTCGTTTCTTGGTTTTTCCGTGTCATTTATATTTTTATCTATTGTAGGATTCTTTCTTTCTGCTTCAAGTTCTTCTCTTTTTAACGAAAAATTTTCCACTCTATTCGTTTTACTTATCTCAGGCATTTTCTCGTCTATTTTTCCCGCTTGCACTAAATCAAAGCGTTGTCCATTCAGCGATTGTACTAATGCATATATATTAGGATCTATTTTTCCTATATTTTCTAGATACTCTTGTGAAAAAACAATGTTAGAACCTATATCTACGGTTGCAATCTCTTGACCGCCTTTATATAGGACAATCATGCTCTTTTCTTTTTCCCTTTCATCTACTAATTTTACTTGGTAAATATCTTGTTCCCCATACATAATATCGCTATTAGGGGTGCGAAAAGTCATTTGATTATAATATGATACTTCTTCTACCGGATTCTTGTCTTCCTTTTGATATCCTTCATATAAAGCCAGCATATTCTTTTTTATTAATTTCTTCTTTTCTTGGGCATTTAAAGATTTTTCTTCCATTATTTGCTCCCTTCATTTTATTTCATATTACTATTATAACTCATAAATCATAATCTGTCATCTCATCTATAAGCTTTTTATCAAAAAACATCAGATTATTAAATACTAATTAATAACCTGATGTTTTATTTATGCAAGCAAAAACATTAAATAATATTCTTTCTATGTTTCATTCTTCTTACGTCAGCTAACATTCTATCAGCTTCTTTTGATGCTTTAGCTTGATTTTGAGCTCTTGCCTCTCTTAATTGTTTTGCAGTTTCCTCTGCACTTAAGTTCTGTGCCTTAATACGTTTTCTAGAATGCTCATTCATAGAAGCAACAACTCCTTTTTGTATGTTATTATGCTCATTATCATATTTTTTCTGATCCACAAATGTATCTCTACCAAGTTGTTTTTCAAGTAATGCTATTTGAACCGCTCTAGCATGGTTAGAACCATCTTGTATTCCACTTGAATTTCCAGCATTATAAACATTTTCCATATCAATTGCGGCTTGTATATCGTCATGATCTGTAAACCCTGTATCATACGACATAATCGCTTCAGTTCTTAATTGGTTATTAAGAGCATCTAGTTTTATATTTGGATTTGCATTAACAAGTCTTTGTCTATTTGCATTATTATTCATATAATTTCTTATACTTTCTTCTCTTTCTCTGTCTTCTCCAAATCCATGGGTTACATCTTTAGTGAAACTACTAACTGGACCTTTTCCAGCATTGTTAATTGCTCCAATTGTTCTTCTACTTGTAGCAGCACCTGTAGCTATTCCGGCAGTCATTCCTTTAACAGTATCAGACATATTTGGTCCAACCATTCCTAAAGCAAGACCTGTTGCAGCAAGGCCTGTAGTTTCAAAAGCAGTTACATATGCTTTTGCGGCAGTTTTAGCACCAGTTTTTAACATGCCTTTCCAGCCTCCAGCAGCTACATATCTCATGTTTGCTGCAGTCTTTGTATTGTTCCATAATTTTTTTCTTCTTGCCTTAGCGCCTTCCTTCGCTAAATCTATTCTATCCTTTAGTCTTATATCTCCAGAATCAAAGGCACCCAATTGTCCTTCACTAGTTCCAGAATCGATTTCATTTTCTGTTCCATTACCATTTCCTGAATCAAGCTCTCCGTTAGCTCCAGAATCAAATTCTGCATTAGTTCCTGCTTCAAGTCCGCCATTTGCTCCGTTTTCGCCATTTTGAGAAGTATCCTGAGGTATTGCTTCATTTGAATCATTTTCCTCATTCCTTTCGTCCACTTGTCCGTCTAAAGCTTGAGCTCCCGCTGCGCCAAGTGCAGCACCAGTTGCTCCTGCTTCTATTTTTTCTGCATCATCAGCAAAAGCAGACATATCGCCTTTATTGGCTCCATGGCCTTTGGCCATTCTTATATCATTATTAGTAGCGTTTCCTTTTTCTCCCTTCTTTTGTTGTCCTGGAGGGCCCTTCTTTAAAGCATTAAATGCTTGCGATGCAATTGCACCACCCGCAAATCCTCCAATAGCAGATTCTGTCTTTCCTTTTATTCCAAACATCTCTTTTACGATTTTCTCAGCTGGCACTATAAATGCCATTACAACTATCGAATATAATAAATTGTTTGAAGCTATCTCCAATGCTGAAGAAACAAAAACCGTATAAAGTAACATGTGTAAAGGTTGCAATAGAGCATAAAACATATATTCTCTAAACCAGTAATCAAATGCTTGTGATTTTCCATCTTTAATTTTGTCTAATGGGTATGTAAGTGCTACAAGTGGTGCAATCATCGTAAAAAATGCAAGCATTAATAATCTTTTTATATATACAAATGAGAAATATGCTGTATATACTGTAAGAGCAAGATACAAAATAGAATAACCCATTCTTAATGCAGATCCTTTATAGTCTGCTTTAATTCTTGCAACACCAGTAAAGTTGCTTGAAAAATATACATTAAAAGATGTTAATGCACTATCTGAAAACTGGGTTTCGCCATCTCTCCCAACCAATTTTATATTAACTTGCTTTATTCTTCCATTGCTGTCTTTTTTATCTGTATTTCCTTGTCCAGCAAGTACATCTGTAACAGTCTCACTCATAGTCATTGTAAATGCCATTATATAATGTAAAAAGAATATTAAGCATAAAGCAACAACCCAGTCTACAAAAAATTGTTTATATTTTGCCTTCTCTGCATTGCTTGAACTTATTATAATTCTAATTCCTATATATAATAAGGCAGATAACAATCCAACTATAGCAATATTTCTTAATGCAACATACCATTTAGCTACAGTATTCCCTAGTTTTTCAACTATTGATTTTTCTTCTCCACCAAGTTCTTTAGAATGATCAGCAGATGTCTTGAAGAAGTTTGCATCAAATGCCGATACCTTTCCAGCAAAAATTTCTGCTGGAGTCAATTTTATATCTGGTACACCATATTTTCCACTCCAAGTGTCTATATAGTCCTTTACAACTGTAACTTCTGGCAATCCCGACACTGGCGGATTCTCACTTACAACTTCTTGTACATTATCACTCGAAAAGAATCCGCTGTTATAAAATACTGGCGATTTATCTCCTATAATAAAAGATTGCAGTATCTTATTAATCGAATCGCCAATTCCCTGTATCAAATTGGCAAGCGGTCCAAATAATACACCAAAGTCATTTCCCTCATCAGCGCCTTCTTGTTCAGATACTTTTTGATTATAGCTTCCTGAAGATGCCGTTTCTCCATCGGTTCCCGGTGCGGTTCCTCCTGCTGTTGCTGTTTGGCTTCCACCATTAGCAACATATGATCCATCTGTCATTTTATTAATATCTTCTTGAGAAACACCGGATGTACTCACACTATTCAATGTAACCAATCCCGTGGCAGATACATATGTATATGATACCGTTATTTTTGTACTATCATTATAGCAATTTGTATATATCTTATTTGCAACATCATCCGAAACATTCAATTGACTTTTTATCTTTTCTTTTATAGTATTGGGCGACAATCCAGCTGTAACAGCATCCATTATCGTTCCAGTATTTTGGCCTGTTGACGCGGCGTTTCCCGAACTCGCTCCTGGGTCTTGTGATGCTGCGCCATAGTCAGCAAACACTTTCGTACTCATAATAAAGTTGCAGATTATCATGATTATAATAATTGCCGTAATCTTTTGTGTTGTCTTTTTCATTATTTTCTTACGCATTACTACCTCCTCTATTATGATTTTTTTCTATTATTTTCTACCAATTTATTTAAGTTTGTTTCCACAAACTCAAATTCCTTAGCAGTTGGAGTAATTTTCAATATAGCTGTATCTCCTCCAACCTTTAATAGACCTTCTCCTTTGCCACATGTAACTAAAAATCCTGATTCACCCTCGCTAAGTTTAAATACTTCTTTTAGGTACTGGATTTCAGATTTATCTTGTGCTAATAGTAATTTTATTTCTGATGAAGTTAAAACTGTTTGTACCTCAGGTTTCTCATAGAAATCTTGGAATCTCTGTGAAATAATTGCAAGAGATACATTTCTTTTTCTAGCACGTCTTGACATTGTGTTTAAGAATGTAACAGCTTCTGGATATGGTAATAGCATCCATGCCTCATCAACTAACACTCTCTTTTTAGCAGCTTTTCTTCTATCTTCACTATTTTTCTTAACGTATTTTTCCCAAATCCACGATAGTAGAATTTGCTGTGCAAGAGGTCTTGCAAATCTTTCTTCCAATTGTGATATGTCCAAATTTATGAATAATGACCCATCTAACAAGTCAAATGTAGATTGTCCATCAAAGTAAGCCATTTGCCCATCATATTCTCTTATGTATTGTTTCATAACCTTTAATAAGTAACTATAGTGGAATCTATAGTCTGGGTTAGTATTACTTTCAGCATTTCTTTGCAATCTTTTATACCATGAGCCTATTGTAGGCATTTTCTTTTTTGCTCTACCCAATACATCTCCAGAACTTTTTCCTGATGTTTCATACAAGCTCATTGGGTCTTCGGTAATTCCATATGCTGCGTATTCTTGTGCAACAGATTCTGCAATAATCTGTTTTGTAACCTCATTTATATCTTGGCTTCTTGTACTACCTCTTGCCATTGTTAATAATGCTTGAGTTACGTCCTCTACTTTGTTTTGTATGCTTAATACCGTTTTTTCTCTTCCTGTTATTTCGTCCTTTACAATTTCTGTTTCAACATCAAAAACATTTATTATTGTTTTTGAGTTTGGACTTAATACAACATTTATTCCTCCAAGGCTTTCAGCAACTATGCTATACTCACCTTCAGCATCTAGTGCTAAACTTTGTATTCCCATAAGAACTGCAGACCTAGAAATCAATGTTTTCATCGTAACAGATTTACCAGCACCAGACTTAGCAAATATAACCATGTTATAGTTTGTAAGTGAATTGTGGAAGTTATCAAATAAAATTGGCACTCCTGTTTGTTTATTAAATCCTATTGGTATACCTGTAGAATGTCCAATTTCTGATGTTGTAAATGGGAATACAGTTCCCATAGATCTTCTGTCAAATGCATGTGTTTTTCTTATTTTATCTTCTGCTAAAGGCAAGTTACTTTGGAAAGCCTCTTCCTGCATTGCCCATGCACTCTTTATTTCAACTAAAGATTTAGCCATTTCTGTTGACAATAATTTTGTAAGTCTTTCCAAATCTTCCAAGCTGTATGCAAACAATGTTGATACGATTGATGCTTCATATAATTTATTAAATCCTGCAGCAATTTCATCTCTTAAGCTTTCAGCCTCTAACCTTTTTTGAGCCAAACTACTTTCCCTGTTAATATTTCCTCTGTCAGCTGCAACAATTCTTTCCGTCTCTAGCTCATTTATAGTTCTGTTTAACTCATTTTGTGAACGTGATTCTTGAATTGGACTAATGTATATAGATGTATTTATATCTCCGAATAAATACATATCTCTAAATAATTCAGGGAATGTACACATTCTTGGTAGCGCTGAAACGAAGAAACTTCTAGCATATCTTTTTACGTTCGAGTTTATTTCAAGATGGTCTATGTTACTTGCATCAATTCCAGAAGGAGCAATTAATTCCTTAATTGTTTTCTTACGTAGGATTGGTATTGTTTCATCGCTCGAATAATCATTTCTTTTAAAACTTAAATCATCATTTGATACTTTACGTTTTTTATTGAACATTAGCCTTTTTCTCCTTTCTAATTTTATCTTTTGCTTTTTCTGCCACATCTTTGCCTAGCATTGCTTCATTTTCTTGTATAATAAGTTGTGCAAGGTTCTTTATGATGTCATCTTCTGTTTCTACTTTTCTCTGATATTCTTTTTGTTTTTCGTTTTGTACTTCTACAACTTTAGTTCCTGCCAAATCGTATGCTGCATCTTCTATTTGCTTGTCTAATAGTTCCATCTTTTTATCCATGTAATCTGGTGCGGTTGAATACATTTCGCCAGAACCGGCTCTTATAGCCTTATCTATTCCATATATTTCTGCCTCATCTCTATTATAAGCAAAGTATAATAAGTCAGCTAATTCAACTGAAGATAACACTCTTCCTACAACTCCTGTTGCTGATAAAGTAGCAATTATTGCTTGAGCTTTTGTATATAACTCAGAGAAAGCTCTTTCTTGTATTTCCTCTTTGCTCCAGCTTCCTTGTCCAAAATCCTCTGAATAATATGGAATTACGATGTAGTATTTTTTGTTTAAAATGTTTCTATTCAAACTCATTTTTTCAGTGTTGAAAATAATATCTTTTCCATATTCATATAAGTTTCTTTCCTTTGTAAACTCATATAAGGCTTGTTGCTTTTGAGCCGCCGTTGCATTTGGAGATGACACAATATTTTGATATCTTATTTTTTGTCTATTGTATTCTTGTTCTATTTTATCTACTTCTGATTTATATGTTTGAATACTGCTTTCCAAGTTTACTTTTCTAGTTTGTGTATATATTTGAATAGGATGAGATAATGTATTTAAAAATTGTATAAAGCCTTCTTCAACGCCAACCTTTTCAGCCTGCGACATTAAATCGTAGTTAATTCCTTGGCATTCAACAACCATTACATATCTAGCACCCTTTTTTTGAATAATCATATTGTCTTCTATTTTATCAAACTCCATAAAATCAAATACTGAACCAATAGAAAATGTTTTTGAAGATGTTTTCTTTACTGGCTTTTGTTGTGCCAATGCATCGTCTTCTTTTTGACTTTGTTTTTCCTTAATTTTCATATTTAAATATATAACCATGAATGTCATTGCCAAAGCCGCCATTACAGCCAGCATAACATATAATATAATTGTTAAAAAAGATGTATTATCTGTCATTTGTATTTTCCTCCTTATCATCATAGATGTAAATTCTATTTCTCTTTTGTTTAAATTTTATTGCCCTTTTTATTACGTCGTCTACATTTTCGCCTCCGACAACTTTAGTAGCCCTTAATATTCCTATATTAGGTACTTTAAGCATTCCTATCGCATAACCAATTAAGGCAAATAACACAACCATAGCTATACCCACTATAGTCATTTTCATCATTTTAAAAATAATGTAAAATATTAACCCGATTCCTGCTCCCACAACAGTATAAATAAGGCTCTTGGTTGAAAAAATAAATAAAATTCTTCCTTCACCCTTTACATCTCTAGGTAAGTTATAAGTACCCATACTCTTCCTCCGTTTTAACATAGTATTATATATTATATTATAGCACATATTGTAACAAAATGTAACCTAAAAACAAAAAAAAGTGCATTTATATGCACTTTTAATTTTATTGTAATATTTATGTAATACTCATGTAATATTATTTTACAGCAACTGCTAGCGAATAAATAACTTTTACTAATGAAGTTCCTGCAAATACAAGAACAGCACCAACTAAATATGGTATCATTGTTTTCTTGTATTCTGCTTTTTCAGAAGCACTACCCATCATATATTTAATACCAATAACTAATAATACAATTACAGCTATAACAATACCAACTACTTGTATGATATTAACAATATTTCCACCAACTTTTGTTATTTGTTGATCTGCATTTCCATTAAGATTTTGTTTTTCTATATTGCTTATAGTAGTATTTAAGTTGACTGCAGCAAATGCTGTTGTTGCAATACTTGTTACTAACATTATTGCTAATAATAGTGTAGATATTACCTTTATAGATCTTTTCATGTTTATTCCTCCTTATTTTTCTATTTTTATAAAATACTTACTTTCGTAAGAATATTAAAAACTATTTTATGCAAGTGGTTGCAATAATTGAAGCAACAACCTCCAGATTCCAAATGCTCCAAATATTACGACGCAACCTATTAAATATATTATTAGTCCTTTTTTTACATCAGCTTTCTCCTCTAAGCTTCCTGTTACAAATTGAATTCCTAATACTAGTCCCCATATTAATGCTACAGCAATTCCAATTGTAAGAAGAATATTATATAGCAAATTAGAGCCAGTTTCCAAAGCATTATCATTGATTGGACTTTCCGCATTTGTTCCAGTATTTATAAAGTTCTTAGCTCCTCCCATTATCGAGTTCATGGTTCCATCACTTTCTGCATATATTACTGGCATACACACATTTAGCAATATGCAACAGATAATTACAATATTTAATACTATTTTTACATGTTTTTTCATATAACACTCCCATATAATATAAATTATACTATATTTTTTTCTTTTTTTCAACTATAATTTGTTATTTCTATTCTCCTATTGCTTGTGTCGTCAAATCGTTAATCAATTTTATAATTGTACTAACACATGTAATTAAAATCACACCCGCTATATATGGAATCATCGTTTTTTTGTAATCTACTCTCTCTGCTACAGTTCCTGTCATATATTTTATTCCAAGCAAGCCAATCATTATTAAAGAAATAATAATTCCAACAACTTGAATTATAGATGTTATAGTACCAATCACATTTGTAAATTCTGTAGGAACTTCATCATTAGAATTACGCGGATTATATTTATTTGGATCCGGTACCCCCTGATTAGCACTCACAAATACTGGTATCATTGTTGTAATCGTCATTATTATTAACATCATTACACTAAAAATTTTTACTTTTCTCTTCATTTTCATTCCTTTTTTCTTCATTTTATTCAATTATATAGAATAAAAATATTTTAGTCAACTATTTTTTGTTAATATTTCATAATATTGTGCAATTAATTCATCTAATTCAATACTCAACTGATAAATTATGCTATAATCTTCTCCATTTATTATGCTTTCATTAAGTTTCTCTCTTAATTTACAAATTTTATCATTTAGCATTTGTTTTTCTCCTTTTTCTCCACACATTTTTCCTTTATTTCAAAATACCACATATACAGTCTAGAGTCAAGGATTTTCAATGGTTTACGCCGTTTTTCGTGTTGCATTTTTCCACTTATTTTTTTAATATTTTTCCTTTTATAATGTTATTTTTTATATTCTATTATTATACATCAGAAAGCAATAAAATTTGACAAATAAATTCGACTTCAAATAGAATAATATAACAGCAATTTTCTCTAAAAAGGGCCCAAACATCTTTTTTTCAAAATTCAATTGGAAGTTCGCCTTTTGAGGAGTCCGTTAGGAGCTCCGACCAAGAACGACATATTGATATTTTAAAAAAAGATGTTTGGGTCCCTTTAAATATATTAAAAATTAATTTTTTCCTTTTATCACAGACATAATCATTTTGTCTTCTGTGAATATTTCATTTAGTACTTGTTTTGCATATTCTGCATCTATTTCTTCGAATTTATCCATGTATTCGAAGCTGTTTATTCCTTTTATATAATCTGATGTGAACATTCTGCCAATGTCTGCTACATTGTTGTATTCTACAGCATAGTCACCATATATTTTCTTTTTTATTCTGTCGAATTCTTGCACATTAATATCGTTGTTTTTCATTTCTTGTATTTTTTCTGCAATTTTTTCATATACTTTTTGTGGGTCTTTCGACTGACCTCCGATTAGTGCATGTGAATATTCATTTCCAAATTCATATTCTAAATCTGGCTGAGATAATAAATATCCTTCTTTATATAGCTCATTGTACAAATTAGAACTTTTTCCTATTAACATGTTTAGAATTATTTCTATTGCAATGTGTCTTTTTACAACTTCATTGTATTTGTCCTTAATATTGTCTTTGAAGCCTATCATGAATAATGGCATGCTTACTTCCATTTCTTTTTCTGCGTATTTTTTATTTATTTCTAGCTTTTCTTCTGGATATATTCTTGTTATTTCTCCACGTGCTTCATTGTCTTTCAAACGTTTCTTTATTTCTGCAAGAATAGCTTCTGGCTCAAAGTCTCCGACAACGGTTAATACCATGTTGCTTGGATGATAGAAGGTGTTATAACATTTGTACAACATCTCTGAATTTATTCCAGATATAGTCTCAACAGTTCCTGCTGTATCTACTTTGATTGGATTTTTCTCATACAAACAATCCATAGCATTTATATATAACTGCCAGCCTGGATCATCATCATACATTCCTATTTCTTGTCCAATTATGCCTTTTTCCTTTTCAACATTTTGGTCTGTGAAATATGGATTTTGCACATAATCCATTAGCTCGTCTAATCCCTCGTAAAAATGGTCTGTACACTCAAACAAATATGCTGTGTGGTCATTTGTTGTATATGCGTTTGCATCTAATCCAAGAGCCATTAATACATATAAACTGTCTACTCCATTTTTTTGCTCGAACATTTTGTGCTCTAAGAAATGTGCAACTCCATCTGGAATTACTACTTTCTCTCCTGTTGTGCTATCTATAAATGTATTGTCTATTGAGCCAAATTTTGTGGCCCAAATAATATATTTTTTTTGAATTTCTTTTTTAGGAATTATTATAACTTGCAAGCCATTTTCTAGCTTTTCCATATAGCACTTTTCTTTAATATTTTTGTTTTCTATTTCTCTCATAAACTTTTCCTTCCTGTTTTTTCTATTTACTCAAAAAATATATAGTGTTAATAGTAACATTTTGTGCAACTTTAACTATCTGCTCTTTTGTAGCGTTTTCTATTTTGCTGATATATGTTGCAATGTCGGCATTTTCTTGCTCCATTTCTTTTCCGAAATAATAAGAAATTGTCGAATCTTGTTCATCTTCCATAGATCTAAAACTTGCAACTATAAGCTGTTTTGCATTCTTCATATCGGTCTCATCGAAATTACCTTGTTTCATGTCATCTATTTGTTTCTCGATTATTTCAAGAGCTTTTTCATAGTTTTTCTGTTCTATTCCACTTCTTATTACTATGCTGTTTTTGTTTTTAATATATAGTGAACCTGCACTATATGCTAAGCTTGCTTTTTCTCTTACATTTTGGAACAATTTTGAGTTTGCTCCACCACCTAAAATGGCATTATAAACAGATGCTACCGCTTTATCTTCTGGCTCAAGTTTTGTAACATCTAGTCCTATTACAAGTTTTCCTTGAGAAACGTCCATTGTTTCTCTTACAACCTTCTCTGCCACTGGTTCTTTTACTTCATTTTCTACATATACATCAATATTTCTTGGCTGAACATTTTTCTCATTTATTTGTTTTCTGATTATTTCGTCCACATTGTTTTTTCCTTCTGAGAAATTTCCAGACATAAAAATATCTATTTTACTGTTTTTTAACATTTCTAAATATGCATTGTATAATTCTTTATTTGTAATCTTGTCCAAATCTTCCTCATAACCATACGTAAACAAACCATATGGCTCATCTTTATACATTTCTTCTATACATCTAGAATATGCATATGCACCTTTATTATCTTTTCTACTTCTGATTATTTGTCTTAGATTCTCTTTCTCACTATTAAAATATTCTTCATTAAACATTCCATTTTCAGTAAGCGGACTAAATACTATATCAAATAGCATTTGAGTACTTTGTTCTAAAACATTTTCTTTTTCATACAAAAATTCGTCATTTAAAGATTCCATATAAAATTTGAATACACTATCATTGCATAGTTTATCTATTCCACAGTTAAAATCTGCACCATATAACTCTTCTAATTTTATATTTATATCTTCTTGTGTCTTTAATTTGTTTGTCCCTCTTCTAAGAATAGCAAGCATTAGTGCATTCTCTGTAACATGCTTTCTATCAAGTTTTGAAGTAAGATATATTGCCAATAAATTTGTTTTATATTTTTTTGTATCTATTTTATGAAGCTTTACGCCTTCCATTAATTCTGTGGTAGTAATCGACATATTATAAATTCCTTTCCATATTCATTTTACTAAAAGTCTATGCTAACAAACTTTTTACTACTTCGTTTATTCTTTTTCCATCAGCTTGAGCACCTATTGTAGCCTTTGCTTCTTTCATTACAGGTCCCATGTCTTTCATAGATGTTGCGTTTAATTTCTCTATTACCTTCTTAACTTCTGCAACTAATTCTTCGTCAGTTAATTGTTTTGGTAAATATTCTTCTAGAGCTTTTATTTCTTCGTTTGCCTTTTCTATTAAATCTGCTCTATTTGCTTGCTCGTATTCTGTAATTGCATCTTTTCTTGTTTTTACTTCTTTAGCAACAATTCCTAATATTTGCTCGTCACTAACTTCTATTCCCTTGTCTTTTTCAATTTGTAATATTGCTGTTCTAACCATTTGAACTGCGTTCTTCTTGTTTACATTTTTTGTTTTCATAGCGTCTTTTAAATCTTCTAATAATTTTCCTTTTAACATTTTATCCAACTCCTTTATATTTTATTTAATTTTAAATACAAAAGCGCTTCCAAAATATTACATATATTTTGAAAACGCCTCTTTTCTCTTATTAATAATTAAAATTTTCTTTTTCTAGCTGCCTCTGACTTTTTCTTTCTCTTTACACTAGGTTTTTCATAATGTTCTCTTTTGCGTACCTCTTGTAATACTCCATTTCTGGCACATTGTCTCTTAAATCTTTTTAAGGCATCTTCTATATTTCCATTATTTACTTTAACTTCTGACATTGATATTCCCCTCCTTCCGGTGCGCTGTAGCATTCGTATGGGATTTTATATGTTCTAATTTTCTTAGCACATAAATCTTTACATGCCTATTATTATAAACTACTTGCTTCATTTTTGTCAATAGGAGTTGACGTTTTTTTGGTTAAATGTAGCAGAAATTTTATTTTTTATATTTCTTTGCTTTTTTCTCTTTCTTCTATGAAGTCTTCTATTATTAATTTTATTACTGTTGCAACTGGTACTGCTAAGAACATTCCAATTACTCCAAAGTATGCTCCACCTAGTGTTACTGCAAATATTACAAGTAACTGGCTAATTTCTAGTGAGTCTCCTACTATTTTAGGGTTTATTATGTTTGCATCTATTTGCTGTAGTATTACTACAACTACTGTCATTAATAAGGCTTTTCCAATTCCGCCTGTTAATACTGTAATTAGTATTGCAATTACAACTGCTACTATCGCTCCAAAGTATGGTATTAGGTTAAATAGTCCTATCATAAAGCCTAATAGTACTGCATATTTTACTTGTAGTATTGATAATGCAACCGATACTAATACTCCTACTAATATTGCATCTAGTACCTGGCTTGTTAGGAATTTAAAAAATACACTGTTTGATTTCATGAAATATTTTTTTATTTTTTCATATGCATTTTTTGAAGCAATTGCTTTTGTAAATTTAGATAAGAATCTTATTATTGCGTTTCTCTGTGCTAATATGTATACAGAAACTATTACTGCGATGAATGCATCTAGTATTGTCTCCATAGCACTTATGACGCTTTTAATATATTGCTGAATTCTTTCCATATTGAATAATGCTGTAAAATCAATATTTTTTATATTATTTATTATTTCAGTGGCTTTTTCACTTCTTAGTATGTTATCTTCTGGAAGTTCATTTATTTTTTCTGTAACGCTGTTGTAATAGCCCGGTAGGTTTGTAAATAAGTCTGACAAACTTTGTACTACAATTGGAATTATTACGTTTAAAATTATTACAATTACTATAAGTGCAATTATGTATGTTGTTAATATACTTAATCCTCTTGCATGTTTGTTTACGAAGCTTTTTTTCTTCGATTTTTTAAATAATGTTTCTATGCTTCTACATGGCATGTATAATATATATGCTATTAATAATCCTATACAAAATGGCATTATTGCTCCAAGTATATTTCCTATTATTTGAGCCACTCCTGCTAAATTTCCTAATATGTTATAGGCTGCTATTATTGCTACTGCAAGTGAAAACCAGAATAACCATAGCTTTATATCGTTCTTTTCTTTTTTCATATTGATGTACCCTTTCTTAACTTTATTATAGTTCTATATCTAGCTCAACCGGACAATGGTCGCTTCCAAATACTTCTGTATGTATTTTGCTGTCTTGTATTTTTTCTTTTATTGAAGCTGATGTTATAAAATAGTCTATTCTCCAGCCTGCATTGTTTTCTCTGGCATGGAACATGTATGACCACCATGAATAAACTCCTGCTTTGTCTGGATACAAATATCTAAATGAATCCACAAAACCTGCATTTAAAAGATTTGTCATCTGCCCTCTTTCTTCATCTGTGAAACCTGCATTATGTCTATTGGACGTTGGATTTTTTAAATCTATTTCGTTATGTGCAACATTCAAATCTCCACATAAAATTACTGGTTTTTTTGTGTTTAATTCTTTTAAATATTCTCTAAAATCATTTTCCCATTTCATTCTATATTCTAATCTTGTGAGCTCTCTTTGTGAATTTGGAGTATAACAATTTACAAGATAAAATTTTTCAAATTCTAATGTTATCACACGTCCTTCTTGGTCATGTTCTTCTATATTAATTCCATAAGTTACTTTTTTAGGCTCTATTTTAGAGAATACTGCTGTACCAGAATAGCCTTTTTTCACAGCACTATTCCAATATACGAAATATCCATCTGGCTTATAATCAATTTGACCTTCTTGTAATTTTGTTTCTTGAATACAAAATATATCCGCATCTATGCTTTCAAAAAAGTCGTTAAAGCCTTTATTCATAACCGCTCTTAGTCCATTTACGTTCCAAGATATTAACTTCATGTTCTATCCTCCTCAAAACTCAAAGTTGGAAAAAAATTAAATTTTGACGAGGAAAACGAAATCTAACAGGCAATGGTGCATACTTTGTGTATGTAATCGCGTTTTAGATAAGATTTGACTCAGACAAAAGTGTAATTATTTTTCAACTAGCTACATTTTACTATATGTAACTCCAAATAGCAAGCCGAATACAATAATTGCGCTTAAAATAAGTTTTCTTATCCTAAGCGCAATTGATTATTTTGCATTGAAATATACGTTTCCGCCAATGTACTCACCTGAAGCATATCCTGCTGATCTAAATGATAAGTAATTGTGGTTTCTTTTTCCGTTTAATGCGTCTGTAACTGCTTGTGCAACTACAGATGAATAGTTACCATTTAATCTCCTTTTCCAATAACTATCTATTGAATAACAGAACTGTCCCGGAGCCTTGTATTGGCTTAATGGATCTGAACCATTTTTTGCCCATCTTGAGCTCTCTGCTCTGTTACATGCTGTTGTTATAACAGCTAAAGCACCCTGGTAGCTTGAGCTACATTCTTGTGCTGTTATGGCACATAATAAGTCGAATTCCTCACTTGAATATGTCCATACACCATTACTATAAGAAACTGATGAGCTTCTTGTGCTTCTGTTTGTTATAGTTTTTCTAATTTCTATAATTTTGTCAACTGGTTCTTCTATTATGTTAGAAGAAATTTCTGTTCTTTCAATTTCAACATCATTTTGATATTTTACTTTGTAAGTTACTTCTTTTAATCCGTCTTTACCTTTTTGTACAACGGTTTCTCTTTTATTTGAGTCATTGTTTGAAACATCTTTTGTAATTGTTTCGTATGGAATTGTTACTTGTACTGTTTCTAATTTTTCTACGATTGAATCGTAAGTTTTTAATAAAGTTTCTACTGTAACATTCTCTGATGTTTCTGCATTTTCAGCAACTTCAACTGTTTGTTGTTCATCTTTAGATATTTTTATTGTTTTATTGTCTGATAATTCGCTATCTTCATTTGGTATAACGCTTTCCTCTGGTAATAATATTATGTGGTTTTCATCTAATATTTCTGATACTTTTGTTTTAGATGTTGTTACATTCATTATATAACCATTTGAAAGAATTATTTTAACGTTGTAAAGTTTAGCATTTGACGCCATAACTCCAACGCCCATTACGAATAGTAGTATTAAGCAAATACCAATTATTTTTCGTATTGGATTTTCTGCTTTTTTTGCTTTCTTCATATATTTTTAGTTCCTCCTTTTGAAACAACGTCTTTATTATACCATTTTTTTCTTAACATGTCAAATTTGGCGCTATCCGTGCTATTCTTACAGGCTCAACCATTGGAAATTTTGTCCAATTTTACCAGATTGTCCTATTATATAATATGACTGACTTTGAAAAAATATTACTACTTTTTTGATATTTTTTTGTTGTAAACATATTTTATATATGATATAGTATAATCAAATTTATTATAGGAGGTAATCACTATGGTAGCACTAATTATAATTATTGTTTTGGTTGCTATTGTTATTGCATTAATTGTTATGCGCAACAATTTAGTGGTAGCAAGACAAAGAGTTAAAAATGCTTGGAGCCAGATTGATGTACAACTTCAAAGAAGATTTGATTTAATTCCAAATCTTGTTGAAACGGTAAAAGGCTACATGGCACATGAGTCCGATGTTTTAGAAAAAGTTACAAGCTTACGTTCTTCGTGGACAAATGCTAAAACAGTTGAAGATAAAGCAAGTATTGATAGTTCTCTTTCAAGTACATTAAAAACAATTATGGCTATTTCTGAAAATTATCCAGATTTGAAAGCCAATACAAATTTCATGAATTTGCAAGATGAATTATCTAAAACAGAAGATAAACTTTCTTATTCAAGACAATTTTACAATGATACTGTTACAAAATATAACACACAATTAGAAGTTTTCCCTTCAAATATTGCTGCTGGCTTATTTGGATTTAAACCTGAAGCTTTATTCGAAGTAGACAATGCAGAAGCTCGTAAAAATGTAAAAGTAGATTTTGGAAAATAATACTAATATAAAAACACCTTATTGAATTTATTTATCAATAAGGTATTTTTATTGTATTAGTCTTCAATACTATATAATGTTTGTGCATTTCTATACGTTGCTTCTGCAACTTCTTCTAATGTAAGTCCTTTTAATTCTGCAATTTTTTGTGCTGTATATTTTACATTTCTAGAATCATTTCTAGTGCCTCTTACTGGCTCTGGTGCTAAATATGGGCTATCTGTTTCTATTAACATTCTGTCAATCGGTATCATGTCTATTATTTCTGGTGCATTTTTTGAATTTTTAAATGTTACAGGTCCAGCTATTGATATATAAAAACCCAGCTTTAAGGCTTCTTTTACCAGTTCTCTATTAAATGGGCAACAATGGAATACACCCTTTTTATTTACCGGATTTTGTTTTAGTATTTCTAGTGTATCCATCACAGCTTCTCTAGTATGAATTGCTATTGGTAAATTCAATTCATTTGCAAGTTTTATCTGCTCTATAAATGCATATTTTTGAATTTCTTTGTTCTCTTTATTCCAATAATAGTCCAAACCAATTTCACCAATTCCTACTATTTTGTCCTGTTTTCCTGCTTTTTTCTTTTGATTTTTGTAATTTAATATTACTTCTTTCAGTTTTAAAATTTCATTTCTAGTTTCTTCAATGCTATCTTTTAATCCATCTGGCGAAATTCCCGATGTGGTATAGATAAAATCATATTTTTCTATAAGTTTGATTGCCTTTTTTGATGATTCTAAATCATAACTAGCACTCATAAACTTTGTAATACCTGCATTATAAATTTTTTCTATTACTTCATCTCTATCTTCATTAAACTTCTCATCATCATAATGAGCATGTGAATCAAAAAATTCCATTTTTATTCCTTTCTTTTTACTAATATTAAGGCCAGAAATATATAATTTCTGGCATATTATTAGATTAATATATTTACTGTTGCAACCGCATATTTTTCTAAGTGCGATATACTCACATCTATGCTTTCTATTTTTGCAAGCTCTTTTTCAACTTCTTTGGTTAATGAAATAAATTTTATAGAAGGCTTTCCCGTTTCATTGTTTATAGTCTCTACGTTTTTCCATGATATAGAATATTTATCTTTTATAAGCGTCGATATGGCCTTGAAGGCAGCCTCTTTTACGGCAAATCTTGCAGCATAACTTTGATATTTATTCTTTTTCCTGCTTTCACAGTATTGTATCTCATTTTCTGTGTAAACTTTATTTAAAAAATTCTCATCTATAGAGTTTTTTATTCTTTCAACTTCAATTATATCTATTCCAGATTTTATCTGCATGTTTATTCCTTCCTTAGAATATCTTTAAAATACTAACTATATTCATAATTAATAATATTGCAAGTATTGCTACAATTATTTTATTTGTACTAGCTGTTTTTTCTATGTTCAAATTTTTATATAAAAGATCGTATTTATTTTTTACCTGCTTAAAAATCACATCTAATTTCAATATTTTATCCCATTCATTTTGCAAGAAACCACCCAAATTGTCATTTGTGATTTCTTCTATCCATGTTGTTTGTGCAAATTTTATAAATTCTTCTTTTGCACTTTTCGACTTTTTCTCAAAATCATAGTTTAATTTCTTAAGACTTATTTTTTTATATAAATTGTATATATACTGATATAAATATTGTCTTTCGAATTCACTCTGTCTTTTTGTACAATTTTCTAAATTTATGTCTGATGTTAGCAAAACTGTCCCAACATTACTACAGCCATAAATTTCATTTTTAGATTTTTCTACAATTCCAACTTTATTGGCAAGACTTTCATTACTACTATCAACTATATAATCTGCTTTTTCGACATTTACAAATTTATAAAATTCTTTTTGCAATAATTCTATATTTGTATTGTCGTTCCAGTCCTCTTGTCCTATACAAGCATATGAATAAGTAATAAATCTATTTGTATCTATATTCATTTTTGCAGCTTCTTTGTTCTCACCTGTAATCTCTGTAATTAAATCTGTAATTTCTTTTATAGTGTTAAATCTGTCTGTTTGAATTTTTATATTTTCATACCCTCTATAATCATAAGCTTCAGATTTTATGTCTCTAAATTTATAATTGAAATTACATATGTTGGCAAGGCTGTTTTCACCTTCTAGCATTGTTTTCATAAGCATAAAGCATATGCCAGTATTAAAACAAACTAGTGTTATATTTGTTATATCAAAAAATATTCCATCTCTTTTTCCAGCTTTGCCTTGTATATCTTCATTTAACGAATATTCAAACATCGTACATGGGTATTCTGTTAAGAGTGTGGCTTGAGTTGCTACGTCTAAATCATAGAACTTTGTAAGTTTACTTCTGTTCAACCCCATAGTCCAAAACATTGTATTTCTAACCTTTGGCAAGAAATATGAATATAAATCTTCGTCCTTTTCCTTGTCGAAAGTTTTCATTTCAAAGTTTGGATTTTTTAATAAACCAAGAAAATATTTATTTAAATTCTTTTGGTCTATTATATATGGATATATGAAATATGTGTATTGGTATTTAGTCTTTAGTTCCATATTTTTTCTCCTTTGATTTATTTTGTATAATAATTTGCATTAGCATCTTCAGCCAAGTGCCATGTTCCAATAAAGTCTATTACTGGATTATTTTCTAGTGTAAGTGTTGGGGCTACCGTTGTTTCGCCTTTTGAATTAATTGCTCCCCATTTTCCGTCTTTTTTTACTGCCACATATCCAGAATTATTTTGCTCTGTTGCATCATCGTAAATATAGTTTACAACTACAACATTATTTTTGTCTACATAACCGTATTTTCCATCTTTCTTTGCCAAGAATAATGTATTGTTTGTTAAAATTTCTGTATTTTTCTTTTCTTCAAATTTAAAATTATAATATTTATAATCTGAATTTATTCTAACTTTCATGTAGCCTTGATCTGTGTTAATTTCAGATACTATTCCAGATAATTTCAAGTTAAAATTTTTATCATATAAATCTGTTTCAACTTTTTCAGATTCAGCTTCTATGATATTTGCTGTTTTTACATATGTTATAGATTTGTAATTATAATCAATTTTTACGTTATTATCAGAATCTATCACACCTTGTTTTCCGTCTTTTTGAGCAATGTAATAATTTTGATAAATATTTTTCAAAGAATCAAATTGTGGTGTAACTTTTTCTTCTCCTGCTAATGTTGCAATTCCGTATTTTCCACCTTTTACAACTACCATGTTGCTACTATCCATTGATTTCACATCATCATAGTTTAAGTCGGTTGATGTATTATCTTTTACATTTACAATCTTCCAAGAACCACTTTGTTTTGCTATATAAGTGCTTTCGGCATATACATTCTTAATTTCATCATATTCGATTGGAAGTAATATTTTTTTACTTGTTCCAATTACTCCAAGTTTTCCTTCAGAATTTTTTACAATATATCCATTTTCATATTCGTTCGTTAATGATTTGATATCTGCATATTCGTTATCTATTATTACAGAACCTGTCGAGCTTACCAGCCCTTTCTTGCCATCTTTCGTTGTAATTAAACTATTGCTAATTCCTATAAGTGGCTCTATGCTCTCGTAATTACAGTCTAGCAGTACTTTCCCTGAAAGGTCAATCAATCCATATTTATTATCTTTTTTTACTCTTAAACAACTTTTTTCATACCAGATATTATTTTGCTGATCATAATTTTGAATTGCTTCAACCTGGTCGTATGTGCTAAATAGTTGCTCGTTTTTTTCATTTACTGCCTTTGTTTTGTATGTTCCATTTGTATAATCTACATCATATGTTACTATAAATACAGCCTTGTCCTTGTTTGGAACAACAACCATTTCATCATAACTTGGTGTGATTACTGTGTTTCCAGATGAATCAATTATGCCCCATTTATTGTTTGTAAATGCAGAATAGTATGCCATTGCTACTTTCTTTTCGGTTGTTTCAGCTTTTGGCTGCATTAATTTTATAAAAACTGCTACAAACATTATTATTACTAAAAATGCTATTATAACAGCAATAACTTTTTTTATATTTAGCTTATGTTCAGATCCGTTATATCTTTTTCCTCTACTCATAAATGTCCTCTCTAATTTATATAATTTTTGCAAGTATAATATATCACAAAATATGGTGGAATTACAATATAAAAGAGGAGATTTCTTTGGTTTTAATATTGAATTATTAACTTTTTATAAAAATACAACTAATTACTCCTTCTTAACTTCATGTTAAAAACTAAAATTTGAGTCATTAGTTGTATTACATTAAAAAATTTATTTACTTAAACTTTATTTATAGTATTTTATGAATTTTTTCTATCGCTTTTATTGTATCCTCAAATTCTACTTCTTTCGCATACGTATGCTCTTTTCTGTATTTGTTCCACCTTTCTAACAAATTTATGTCATTAGAAAGATTTAAAATTATTTCATTATATTTATCTAAATATTTCTTTGATTTTCTATGTTTAAAAGTTGTATCAACAGCCACCTCAAGTGTCGCTTTATCAATATCATTCCATTTGTATGTTACAAAATAATATAAATCATAATAGTCTTTCATTCTACTATTAGAAATATTTCTCTTTAACACAGTTTCAAATTTTTCAGCAATTATTGTTTCATAATTATATGTATACAAGCTTATTTGATTATTTTCAAGTATCGTTTTATACTTATATTCTATAGCTCTCGGTGTAATTAAATCTCCTGTCGATATATCTATTGAAAATGGAATTTTTAAATTGCTTAATTTTGCAATCAATTTAAACCTATATCCTCCATATTCATTATCTTCTTTTATTGGTACATTTTTTTCTACTTCAAAGATTACATTATCATCAATTTTAATAGATAAAATATCATCTATCATTTCATTTATTTCGTCTTTTTCAAAGTTCATACCTGTAATATTTGCATCTATATCCATTGTTGTTCTCATGTTAATCCCCATAATCGCTGACAGTAGAAAACCGACCTTTAATAATAAATTTTTCTTTATACTCTGACTTTGATAGTCGTTCTAGAAATCTTTCAAACATATAATTTTGCAGTACTTCCTGAACAGATAATCCATTTAGCTTTGCAAAATTTTTAGATTTATCCATTAATGATTGAATATTTTTTATCAAATAAATACCTCCATTATCATTCTAATTTTCTTTTCACACTTTAATCTTTTTGCATATTCAATAATCATGCTTTTATCAATTTCTTTATTAGAAAAAGCATTTCTTATCACTTTATTTTTTTGTTCTAAATCTAACCCACACTTATTTTCGTTTTTTACAATATCGCAAATTGTTCTTTCTAGGTTGTATGTTTTGACATTATTCCCGAATGGAGATTTCAACTCTATAGCTCCTAGTTCTATATTTTCTCTACTTGTATAATGTATTCTTATTCTTTCTCTATCTATCGTACTTACATTATACTCATTCGGTATAGTTATATCTATCATATTAGGTGTTACCTCTGTTTGATTTAAGAAAAACAACGCCGTATTATATGAAAATATAGCTTTTTTATATCTATTTTGAATTGTAAAATATTCGTCTTCAAAGCTATTTATTTTGGCATATAAGCCTTTTCTTACTTTATAAATATAATTGTCCTCCATCAATTTATTTATATAATAAAATTTAATTTTTGCATCTTTAAAATCATTTACTGTTATTGCATTATCTTTTTCATTTACAAATTCTTTTATTTTTTCATAGTCCTTCATAATATTCCCCCACACTGAAATTATATCACAAGTTCAGTGTAGTAGTCAACTTTTTATTGTAAGAATAGAACGTCATATTCTGGCATTTTTCAACATATTTATTAGATATTCAAAAAAGATTCACACTTTGTATTAAAGCATGAATCTTTTATTTTATATATTCTTTTTATGTATTTTATAAACCATTACAGTCATGTCATCTTTTTCTTTTCCGAAGTCATTGTCTATGGCTTCTTTTAATATCAGGTCTGCTATTCTCTGTGCATCATCTGTCTCAATTTCTTCCAATATTTCTTGCATCCATAAGTCCTTGCTTATGTATTCTTTGTTGGATTCTAGTATACCATCACTGCACATTACAACTATATCTCCGTCTTGAAGGTCGTAGTTATATTCTACTAAATCTATATTGTTTAGTATTCCTGTTGGTAACGAAACTGATTTTAGTGTTTCTACATTTCCTCCTCTTTTTACAAATGTTGGGCAAGCTCCATTTTTTATAAATTTCATATTGCCTTTGTACAAGTCTAGTATGCTTACATCCAGCGTTGCATACATATCCTCGTCTGTATTTGCAGATATTGTTGTGTTTACTAATTTTAGAGCTGTATCATTGTTAAAGCCAGATTTTAGCAGTCTTTCTAGTGTTTTTATTGCAATTTTGCTACTCTTTCTCGCATCTGGTCCAGAGCCCATTCCATCGCTTATTGCAAGCAAATATTTGCCATCTTCTAGCCTTGTTTGCAAGGTTGTGTCACCAGATATTATAGAGTCAAACTTCTTTGCTTTTGCAAGTCCTACTTGCATTGTAAATTCATCTTCTGATGTAAATGTGTACATACAAGTATTGTCGTTTGCTCTTAGCCCACATTTCTGTTTTTGTAAAACCATTTTTTCGTTAAATACTTTTGCTAAAATTCGCGCAATTTTTTTAACTCCACACTCTTTTCCATCCACAGAATCGCACACACCTGTGTATAACGTTATAATGTATCTACCGCTATCTTCTTGTTTCACAGTAATGTCTTTTAATTCTATTTCTTTTTCCTCTAGTAATTTTTTTACTTGCTCTTTTTGAGTTTTGTATATATCATCTTCATCTTTTGTAATTTGATTTGCCAAGTTTGATAGGGCTTCAGATACTCCATTTAATTGGCTTGACATTGTTTTTTTGTTCTCGTCTAGTTTCTTTTTCCATATAAAGTTTAACTTGCTAACTCTATATGCAGAATTTATAGCTCTTACAATCTCATCAATATCGTTTTGAGCAACATAGTCATCTTCCTTAGAATCTGTACTAAATCCCATTATGTAATTGTTATGGCTTGCAAATATTTTTACTATATCTTTTCTTGTAATAACTTCTCTTGCCATAAGTTGCTTGAAAATTTCATCTAAAATATTTTCGTTATTGTTATATATATCTTCATATAATAGATTCTCTTCTTTGCCTTCCAAATTATTATACAATTCGTCTTCAAATAATTCTTGGTTAGCCTTTTCTTGCTTTTCTAGCTCTTCGTCTGTAACAATTGTAGCAGCAGCATTTTCATACTCTCTTGCCATTGCTGAAATTGTATTAGACATATTTGTAAGCTTATTTATAGTCTCTTTATTTTCTTCTAAAGTTCTTGTAGTTGTTTCAGGAAGCATTTTAGTATTTCCAACCAAATCACTTATTTCAATTTTATATGATTTTGGAATTGCAAGAAGTCCAAGAGCGGCAATTAGTATTTCTTGAAATTTTATTACTTCTACTGTATTTCCATTTGCAACATATGATAATACTACATTTCCTATTATGAATCCAACTATAACCCCAACTCTGCCTAGTCTATTTAATAGCCCTGCAATCATTCCAGATATCGCATATGCAGCTAACATTACAGGTTGTTGACCTGATAATATTCCGACTACCGTTCCTATTGTTATTCCAGTAGTTCCGCCCACTAGTACTCCATTCTTCCAGCCCATTACTAGTACTATTAGAATACACAATATATTTCTAATTGAGAAACCAAATATACTAAAGTTTTCTAAACAATTTACGGCTAATGCAAGCATTAAACTTGCTCCCATTACCTCTTCTATTGAAAATACTTTTTTTATTTTTATCTCTTTGAATACAATTAATGAATTTACAAAAACTTTATATAAAATTGCCGTAGTGATTGTTATCATTAAAGTATATAATAAATCATAAACTAGAAAACCTTTAAATAAAAGCTTAATCATCTGAACAATGAATACTGCAACAGTCATTTGCATTCCAACTTTTAATTTTTCATTGCTTTCTTCTTGCTCAATTGGTCTTTTTATTAGCACTAACGCTACAAATATTAGCAGTGTTAATATGTAAAATAAAAGACCACTTCCGCCAAACTTTATTGCTGTTCCAACTAATGTTACTAAGCATACAATTAGTGCAGGAACGCCTGCTCCAAAACTAGCTGCCGTAATGGCATAACCAAATGGTGCAGCACTTGTAAATACTGGGCTATTTTGCCCTCCTAGCAAAGACATCATAAATGCTAGGGCATAAATAATGATGTTTGGAACACTAAAATTTTGCTTTAATATTCCAATTATCTTTTCATTTTTGCTTTGCGTAGCAAAATCAACTTCGTCATCAAAAACTTCTTCTGTGTTTTTTGATATATTTTGAAACATCTTTACCACCTCTTACCTTTTTAACTTTTGTACCTTTAACTGTATGCTAGTATTTTAGTACAAGCCTTGTAATTTGTTTGTCGTTTTTAGGTAAAAATTTAAAAAAGTGTTTTACATCTTGTGATATATTTTTATTATATTTTTTTTATTCTTCTATTATTTTTATTTATATTAAAAAATATCAAAGTTATTTTATATTATTTTGGCGGAAAATACAAGAGTTTGGGGATAAATTCTAATTGTTATACTGGTATTTTGCCCAATAGGAACGTCCCTATTGGGCGAAAAATTTATTTTATTACTTTTTCTGCATATGTGTTGTTTACTATTTTGTTGTATGGTGCTTTTTGTGTTAGTTCTCCTGCTTCTGTCATTATTAATTGTAGTTTATCGAAACTTTCTTCTTTTAGTACAGGTGTTTCATTCCAAGCGTCTATGTCTTTGTAGCTTTGTACTGATTTTTCTATTGATTCTACACTTGTGCTTGGGAAGAAGCTTTGTATTGCTTCTGCTATTTCTCTTGATGTGTGTGATTTTACCCATTTTTGTCCTTTATATATTGCACGTGTGAATTTTTCTATTGTTTCGCCATTTTTTTCTATATAGCTTTTCTTTGCACAATATGCTGTGTATGGCACTTCTCCTGATGCCTCTCCAACTGATGCAACTACATAACCTTTTCCTTCTGCTTCTGTCATTGATGCTGTTGGCTCGAATAGTGTTACATATTCGGCATTTCCACCTGCAAAGGCTCCTGCCATTAAGTCGAATTTTATACTATCGTCTAATACTAAATCTGTCTCTGGGTTTAGTCCATTTTGTTTTAAAACATATTCAAATGTCATGTATGGCACTCCACCTTTTCTTCCTGGTATTACTGTTTTTCCTTTTAAGTCCTGCCATGAGAAATTATCTGTTTTATTTTTGCTTACCAAGAATGAACCATCTCTCTTTGTTAATTGAGCAAATACTTCTACGTAATCTTCTTTTCCTTCGTTATATACATAAATTGAAGCCTCTGGGCCACAGAAACCTATGTCACACTGCCCTGCCAATACTGCTGTCATTACATTGTCTGCACCTTGACCTGTTGTTAATTCTATTTTTAAGCCTTCTTCCTCGAAGAATCCGTTAGCAATTGCCACATATTGTGGTGCATAAAAGACTGATCTTGTAACCTCATTTACTTTTAGTGTTTTTATTGCAGTATCATTTTTTTGTGGTCTTGTTGCTATAAAGCCAACCGCTATTACAACAGTCACAAGCAATATGCACACTATTATTGTTATAATCTTTTTCATTTTAAACCTTTCCTTCCTTATCTCTGTTTCATCACAATTTTTTCTAATATTTCTATGCTTTCGTACATTACGGCTGCGACTATTGCAAGAATAATTACACTCGTCATTACCAAATCTAGCTTAAATACTTGCCCTCCATATACAATTAGATATCCGAGTCCGCCTTTTGATACTAAGAACTCTCCAGATATTACTCCGACTAGAGATAATCCTATGTTTACTTTTAGAGTATTGAATAATGTTGAGATATTTGCCGGTATTACTATTTTTGTAAGTATTTGAAACTTGCTTGCATTAAAAGTTTCAGCCATTTTTATTTTTTCTTTATCCGTGTTTATGAGTCCATTTAAAATATTTAATATTGTTACAATAAGTGAAATTGCAAGTGCCATAACTATTATAGCTGGCATTCCGGCACCTACCCATATTATTATTACTGGTCCTAGTGCTACTTTTGGTAGTGCATTTAGTATTACCAAGAATGGTTCAGACACTTTAGAAATGAACGACGACCACCATAGAATTATTGCTATTATTACTCCCATTATGGTTCCTAAAGAGAATCCCACCAATGTTTCTATACATGTAATTCTTAGATGTCTGCCTAGGTCATTTGATGACAAGTTTAGAAATGTTTTTACTATTCTAGAAGGTTGGCTGGTAATAAAACTATCTATTTTTCCAAGCCTTGCAAGGAGTTCCCAAATTCCTATAAACGCAACTACTATTAAAATTTGTGTTGCGAGTATCTCAATTTTTCTAAACTTCTTTTTTCTTAAATATCTTTTTCTATCTTCAGACATTAGTTTCTTTTCCAGCTTCTTTGTCATACTCTTCAAGCTCCTTCCACATTATATTAAAATACTTACTAAATTTAGGCTTTTCTCTACAATTTAATGGCGTCCTGTTCTCCATCTCGAAGTCAATTGTGTATATGTTTTTTACTGTTGCGGGTCTCTGGCTTAAAACCACCACTCTATCTGACATACTTATAGCCTCCGAAATATCGTGTGTAACCATTAGTACCGTTATATTCTCGGTCTTTAAAATTTTGTATATATCTTCTGTTACCATAAGCCTTGTTTGGTAGTCAAGTGCAGAAAATGCCTCATCTAATAGCAATACCTTCGGACGAATTGCCAGCGTCCTTATTAGTGCAACTCTTTGTCTCATGCCTCCAGACAATTGCGTTGGATATTTATTTCTAAATTCATATAAACCATATTTTTTTAGAAGTTCGATTGCATAATTTTTATTTTCCTCTGTTAATGCCTTTTGAATTTCCAGTCCTAGCAAAACATTTTTATAAATAGTTCTCCATTCTAAAAGATTATCTTTTTGCAACATATATCCAACTTTTCCATCTATGTACACTTCTCCGTTTGTTTTACTTTCTAGTCCGGAAATTATTGATAATAGTGTAGATTTACCACATCCACTTGGACCAATTATACTTATAAATTCTCCTTCTTTTACATCAAAATTTATTCCTTTTAATGCTTCTACTTCTCCATTTTCAGCTTGATACGTCTTTGAAATATTTTGTATTCGTACGATGCTTTTTTTCTCCATTTTTTCACAGTCCTTTCTTACATTTTATTTGATTGAAAAAAATTAAATTTTCCAATCGCCCTCCAAAGTCAATCATCTTACTAATAGTTTATGTCTACTTTAAAAAAATGCTACAAATATTTAAATAAGCTAAAAACTGGTTATTTTTACCATGTATTATCGCTCGTTTTGTTTCACGTGTGTAAACATATTGTCGTAGCTTTGATTATATAATTACTTAAATTATACAAATTTTATATGAAGGAGTTTTTCAATGAATAATTTTAGCAAATATGAGGATAATTTAAATCTAATTGGACCTATACTAAAAGATAAAAGAATTGAAAAAGGACTTTCTCTAGAAAAATTTTCTTCTAAACTTCTTTTACTTGGCGTAAACATCCCGGTTACTAGCCTTTACAGAATAGAAAACAACCAAAGAACAGTACGAGACTATGAAATTTGTGCAATATCCGTAGTACTTGGTGTAGATGTAAACGAATTGTTAGGTCCTATTACTGAAAGATTTAAAGTATCGTAAAATTTTAAAAGAGGTAGCTTTTGCTACCTCAAAACCATTTAATATAGATATTTTAAGTTTTATAAATAAAATAGGGTTTTTACTTATTTTCTGGCATAATAATTCCATTATGATATGTACATCTGTCTTATAATATCACCTCCGAGCATATATTCTTATAAATTTCTGTTTCTTTTTTCCTGGAGCTTGGCTTATATAGAAAATTAAATTATCTTTAGTTAAAAATCTCTTACATTTTAAAAGTTTTTTCTAAGTTTATATCAAAATAATTCTATTTACCTTTAGTTATGGGGGATCAAACTTAATAGTAAATTCATTAGTTTTTCTTCATTTTTTCTTATGGGATATTTTTAGACACAAAATAATAGCTTTGTATTAGATTAGAGAACCTCTAATAAAATTTTAAATATCGATATTTTTTGAAGCTTGTCTGCTTCGAGTAAAAATTAATGTTTTATAAAACTAAATATATAATAGCATGAAAACGCTTGTATATCAAGCGTTTTCGTAGTTCTTTTTATGATATAATTTTACATATTTAAATGATATATTAGCACAATTTACAAATTTCGACTGAATGTTTTTTAATTTGATTTTTTTATATAAACAGTGTATAATAATGTAAATTTCAAATTGATTGGAGGAAATATCTATTGAGTACTAAGAAAGCAAAGAAAACCCAGCAATATGACGAATACTGGAAATTAACAGTTGAATACACAAACATATTCGGCGCACAATTTAATAATACCCTAAAAGTTATTGTAAAATATATTGATGATAATACTGAAAAAATCAATGATTTTAATCTCAATAAATATAAAGAAAAAGATAAAGTTGAAAAAAATAAATGGCAAGAATTATATAAAAACTTGCAAAAAGCAATATTTGAAGTTTATCATAAAGCAGATTTTGGTTCTATACGCAAATCTATAAATCAATTTGTAAAATTGGGCTTTATCTTTCCATACTTGAAGGGATATCATAAATTAGCAAAAAAATTCCTTAATACCTCAGCTAGTGACAAAGAACTGAAACAAAGTATATTCTCTGAAATTTTTTATGATAGTGCATCATTTAACTCTGCAATAACAGTTGACCATACAAATAATAAAGAAATTAATTTTCTTTTGAAAACTTTAATGTATCACCCTGATAAAAAGCTATCCAAAAGTGATATTATAGCATTAATGGTAACTGATTTATCAGCTTTTCCAAAAGGATATTTAACTGTTGATGAGTTGAATTCTCAATATCTATATTCACAAGCTATTGATTTCGAAGATAATAAATATAATCAAATACATTATATGTTCACATTTTTAAATCTAATGCCTGACTTAACAGCACATAAAGATAAGGGCGTCGCATTTACCGAAGATGGGTTAGTATTATCTGATGTTGAAACAACGCGTGATCCTTACATGCATGCATTATATAGAAATAATCTAAAGATTGAGTCTAAACGCATTTATAATAATATCGTTTGCTATGTTGAAAAAATCGCTTATAAAGGTTTAGTTGCTTCTCACATAAAACCTTGTCACATATGTTTGGAAGAATTAAAACCAAACGAAGCCTATGATTACAATAATGGGCTTTTAATTCAGCAAAATATTGATGCTTATTTTGATAAATTTGATATTTCCTTTAATAAGGACGGCACTATGCTTATAGGTTCTAATGTAGATCCAGTAATTGCTGCAAAATACAGTAAGTATTCATTAGATAAAGAAGTTCTCACTCCCGAACGCTTAAAATATTTATCTTACCACAGAGAAAAATTTTTTAAAAAACATGCATCTTAATTTAAAAAAGAATCTTCATTATATGGAAGATTCTTTTATTTTTAGAACAATTAACATTTCCACTGTTTGATTTTTATTTATACTGCCTGTTACTTTATATTGATGCTCTTTGCTAAATACTTGAATGCTTCCATATTTTTCTAATATTTTTTTTAATTCTTCAACTGTAGGCTTAGTTTTATTGCTTTCGCTTATTACAATGTAATCTGTTTTCTTAGCACATTTTTCCACAAGTTTTTTTAAGTTATATAAAAACATATTATTTTCCGAAAAGTTAACATATCTAATTTCGTGTTTTGCGGCTTTATCGTATAGTCCATAAAAATCTCCGTATTTGTTCATCGTAGCAGGATATGGCGGATCCATATATATTATATCTACTTTTTCATTTAGCTTATCAATCATTTCAAAAGAGTCATAATTGAAACTTTTATTGTTTTTTTGATTATCAAAAACAGCATTGTTATAGTTTTCAAGATTATCTCTTATATGTTTTTCGAATGTATAATTATGATAAGCCCTTCTCCTTTTATATTTTTCATAACTATAATCTTCATCTCTTAGCTTTTGTATTTGATTCCATGGCACATTCATTCTTGAGTATGGTAACTTTCTTATCATCGCTCTTCTTATTAAAGCTAAAAACATATATTTTTCATATTCATTTTCTATTTTTTCTGAAATGGCAAACAATTTAGCAAGTTCTTTAACTTCTTCATCATAATATAACCTGTTTGATAAGAAATTAATCTCTTTATATTTTTCTTCTATTTCTTCATTTGTTACATTAATATTTAATACATCTTCATTTAAATGTATATTCTTGTTTTCTATGATTGCTTTACTTATCACATAATTTGAATATAAAGCATCATTCGAATAAACAGTATAATTTTTTTCCTTTAATGCATAAGCAACAGAATTGCCACCAGAAAATAAATCTAATACTGTACCATCTTTTAAAGGAAGATTATCTATTATCCAATCAGTAAGTTTATTCTTATTACCTATATAGTTAATTTTTGGATATCTACTCATTATCTAACACCTCCCTAACAGAATTAGCAATTTGAAAGGCAAGTTTCGGTGGAACAGCATTTCCTATTTGCTGCTGAACTTTTCCTGCATTTCCCTTAAAAACAAATTCATCTGGAAATGTTTGAATTCTAGCTAATTCTCTTCCTGTTAGCGCTCTATTCTGAGAATAATGAAATACTTTTCTCATATCACCGGTTATACAAAAAGATGGTTCTTTGCTATTGTATCTTATATATTTTCTAATATCTCCTGATACTGGTCTTAGTTCTTCAGGAATATCATTTCTGTTACCTCCATCTTTCACGTAACTCATTTTCTTTAACATTTGCTCAGAATGTTTCATAGCATTATGGTTCGGAATGTCACTCGTTTCTCCACTTTTCAAACTTGGTAAATCATCTATTGCATCTTTAATTGTATATATTTTGTCTGATTTTTTTGGAAATTTAAAATTATTTTCATGTTGTAATGTTCCTATAATAAATATTCTTCTTCTCTGCTGAGGAACTCCATATTCAACAGCATTTAGTACATCAAATTTCACATCATACCCTATACGTTTAAACTCATTTACAATTTCTTCTATTGTTTTGCCTTTATTATGTGTTTTTAATGCTGCAACATTTTCCATTACAAACATGCTTGGCTTTACCAAATCCACAATTCTAACAAACTCTCTAAATAATTGATTTCTTTCATCATCTATAAAATTTCTACCTATTTTTCCAGCTATTGAAAATCCCTGGCAAGGTGGTCCTCCAATAATAACGTCAATTTTTTCATTTCCAATTGCATCTTTTATTTCTTTATTGCTTATATTTTTTATATCTTCAACTTTTAGATTATGTGTCGGGAAATTATATTTGTATGTATCAGCAAAACATTTATCATATTCAATGGCTAATACATTTTCAAAGCCTGCTTTATCAAAGCCCAAAGACATTCCTCCGGCGCCCGAAAACAGGTCTATATATTTATATTTTTTCATTCATACCTCCATCATTCATTATGGCTAGCATCTTTAAATATTGCTCATATTCAATTATGACCATATATTCTTTACTATTTTTTATAACTTTAATTGGTCTTTTCGTTTCTTCAATTTTTTTAAAAATTTTTGCCGCTTGTCCTCTATTAAATTCTCTTGCTTTAACAGACTCCAAAAAATGATTTTCATACATCATCTTATTTTCCCCCATGCACATATATTATCACTAAAAAATTTAAATGTAAATAGTAATTATAATAATAATTTTATGTGTCATTACTTTTTTAATTACGTTCATTAGAACTTCATTAAAAAAGTATTGAAATTTCCCGTTTTTTAGATTATAATATTATAAAATTTAAGGAGAAAAATTATGGATAGAATTGCAATTATTTCAGATGTTCACGCAAATATTACCGCACTAAACGCTGTTTTAGACGATATACATTCTAGAGGAATTTCTAGAATTTTTTGTCTTGGAGATAGTGTTACTAAGTGTTGTAATCCAGATTTAGTTATAGACAAGCTTAGAGAAAACTGTGAAGTTGTTTTAAGAGGTAATTGTGATGAATCCATTTCATCGCCTAATGCTAAGCTTAAAAGTTTTTGGTCTAGAGTGAAAATTGGAGAAGAGCGTGCAAATTATTTGCATAATTTACCTGTTATGGCAGAGTTCTATATGAGTGGTAGATTGGTGCGTTTGTTTCATGCTTCACCTTTTAGTACTTCTCATATTTATAACCCAATGTATTCTAATCAAAATACTCTAAGAGAAGTTATTGAGCTAGGTTCTCCTATGCAATTGTTTGAGAATACAGAATTTTTAGGCAAAACCCCAAACGATCCTATTCCAGATGTTATAGGCTATGGTCACATTCATACTCCTAATGTTTTTAGATATAAAAACAAAACTATTTTTAACACTGGAAGCGTTGGTATGCCAATAGAAATGGCGAATGACAACAATTTACAAAATGCAGACAATCGCTTTTCTACTCTTGCTTCATATATTATACTAGAAGGCACATATGGCTCTAAAGAATTATCAACCTTTTCTATTAATTTAGTTCGTGTACCTTTTGATATAAAAAAAGAGATTGAGTATTTAGAAAATTCAGATATGCCTGGAAAAGATAAAATTATTAAAAGTTTACGAACTGCAAGTTCTAATTAAAATTTAATAAATGAGGTGTTTTATGGATACAGAACCGCATGATATTATGCAAATTTTGAAAGAATTTAATCAAGAGTATGTTCTTAGTTTTTGGAATGATTTAACTGATGAAGAAAAAAACATTCTAGCAAACCAAGTGCGTTCTATTGACTTTGCAAAAATGAATATGTTGTATTATAACTCAACTTTAGATGATTCTATTTCATATGATAGAATTTCTCCAATTTCATACATTGATAGGCTTAATTTAACTAAAGATGAATTAAAACATTATTCTGATATTGGTAATTCGGTTATTAATAGTGGAAAACTCGCTATAATTACATTGGCTGGAGGGCAAGGAACAAGGCTTGGTTACAAAGGACCTAAAGGCTCATACGAAATTGACGTTCCACCAAAAAAATCTTTATTTGAATTTGCCTGTGATAATTTAAAGAAATTATTGAATGAAACTGGAACAGCCTTAAATTGGTACATAATGACAAGTCCTGCTAATGATGCAGCCACAAAAGAATATTTTGAAGCTAAAAATTATTTTGGCTATCCAAAAGAGAAAGTTAAATTCTTTATGCAAAGCACACTTCCTCTTATAGATGTAAAAACAAAGGTCATTTTAGAAACACCTTATTCAATAACTACTGGTTCTAATGGCAACGGAGATGTATTTAAATCTCTTGCTAATGCTGGATTTATAGAAAAAATGGAAGCAGAAAATATTGAATGGATATTCGTTGGTGGAATAGATAACATCTTATTAAAGATAATTGACCCACTATTTTTAGGACTAACTATTGCAAATGGTTGTGAAATTGCAAGTAAATCAATTAGAAAAACGGATTTATCTTCTAAAGAATGGGTATTTGCAAATGTTGACTCACACCCTAGCATAATAGACCCAAAAAATATTCCAGAAGAAGAACAATCAAAATATACTCAGAAAAATATCTTAGCACATTTATTTTCGATGAATGCTCTAAAGAAACTATCAACTGCAGACTTGCCTTACCACAGGGCATTTAAGAAATGCGACTTTATCAACTCAGAAGGTATGAAGGAAGTTCCACTAAAACCTAACGCATTTAAATTTGAGAAATTTATATTTGATGCATTTGCTTTATTTGATAAAATATTACTATTGGAAGTAAATCCGAGTGAAGAATTTGCCCCAATTAAATCATTTACGGGAAACGAAACTCCAGAGACTGCATTAGAATTATATAAAAAATATAATCACATGTAACAAAATTTATAATACAGAATATTATATAATACCATTTAAACAATGGTATTATATTTTTGTCTTGGAATATAATTTACTTAGAAGCTAAGCCTCTAAGTAAAACAGGAAAGGATGAATTTAATATGTCTGAAATGAATTTTAATGATATGATGAATATGATATCTAAGATGGATAAGAAAGAGCTTGAAGAGAAAATGAATCAAGTTTCTAAAATGCTTGGAAATAAGAGCCCTGAGGAAATACTGAAACAAATGAATAACAAAAATAATTAATTTTATTGGAAGGACTGAATTTTTATGGCAGATATGGCTGATATGTTAAAAAGTTTTTCTTCTATGATGGAAGGGAAACAAATTCCAGATAATATAAAAGAAATGCTTAATTCATTACAGAATAACTCTGCTCAAAATGGTGCTAATACAGGAAATAATACTACTGCAAATACAACGGATTCTAATAAGAATTCATATGTAAATCAGGTTAATTCTTCTGAAGCTACTAATTCTGAGCAATCAATGCCAAACATAGATATTAACACTATGATGAAAATGCAAAAAATAATTAGCGCTATGAACAGTCCTTCTAACAATTCTGGTGTAAATTTACTTCGTTCGTTAAAACCATATTTGAAGCCCAGCAGGCAGGCAAAAGTCGACGAATACATTCAATTATTTAATATGGAAAAGGTTTTCGAATTAATGAGGCAATCTGGTGGTGATAAGAATGGTAGTTAATTATCCATACTTTGGACTTCCAAATTACATGCGTTATATGAATCCAAGTGCTTATAAAAATATACAACAGCAAAAGCAAGAATACATACGAAATAATAGTAGAGCTCAACTACAAAATAGAAATTCATATTATTCCACCCCATATACTCAAAATAATAGACAAAATTCACAAGCACCAATGAATTCTCGTAATAACCTAAATTATCAACCTTCATCATACAAAAGCAATATTACTAAACCCAAAAAAGAAAAAGCTAAACAACAAGAGTTGCCTCCATTGTTCAGCTTTTTCGGAATAAATTTATATTATGATGATGTACTTATTTTGTGTATTTTGTTCTTTTTATATAATGAAAAAGTAAATGATCCATATCTATTCTTCACATTGGTGTTGTTACTTTTAACTTAACAAATAAGTTATGTCTACCTTTCGCTATAGCGAAAGGTTATACTTTTTTATCATTTAATATTTCTTTTACCTCTTCTTCTTTTAATTCTACTACTTTTGCAATTTGTTCTATAGATATATTAAGTTCATGTAACTTTTTTATTACAGCCTTTTTTTCTTTTTCTATTCCAATTTGCTCTCCTTTTTCTCTTGCCTCTTTTGCCTCTTTCTTTAACTGTAATTTATCAGCTATTTCAAGTGTTCTATTTAATGCCTTTCTTCTTAGTATATCATCTTGGCTTATTCTTTCCAACTCTTCCTTTGCTT
>ERZ779992.117-NODE-117-length-60690-cov-5.133982_pt1 | contig 60690 bp, 56 predicted proteins | sample MGYA00511934_ERZ779992 | MGnify/ENA primary metagenome ERZ779992 (study PRJEB29588, sample SAMEA2163248) | human gut metagenome | biome: human gut; feature: human-associated habitat; material: faeces | place: Denmark | collected 2008/2010 ...
AAGCAGCCACCCGAACCCGCAAGCTGAAAGTGCAAAACGCAGACACTTTGCACTTTGCACTTTCGCACTTTCACAAGAATTTGCGTCAATAACTCAAAAAAGCACTTGACAAAACGCTTCATGGGAAAATGCTAAGGACATAGAGCCATATATGGACTCTGTGTTTGAAAATAATGTGCTTCTGACACAGATGGAACGGCTGATGATGTCCGGAAGACCGAAGGAGCCAAAGTACGCAAGAAACAAAAACATTCTTGTGATCGGTGGCTCCGGTTCCGGTAAAACCCGTTTCTTTGTGAAGCCGAACCTGATGCAGATGTATTCCTCTTATGTGGTTACTGATTCGAAAGGAACAGTACTGGTTGAGTGCAGAAAAATGCTAAAAAAGGGCAAGTACAAGATAAAAGTTTTGAATACCATAAACTTTGCTAAATCCATGCATTATAATCCATTCGCCTATATTCGGAGCGAAAAGGATATTTTGAAACTTGTAAACACGATCATAGCCAACACAAAAGAGAGGGACAGCAATCTGGTGAGGACTTCTGGGTGAAGGCTGAAAAGCTCTATTACACGGCACTTATCGCTTATATCTGGTATGAAGCTCCGGAGGAGGAGCAGAATTTCGCAATGCTGATTGATATGATTGATGCCAGCGAAGCTAGAGAGGATGATGAGAATCTTAAAAATGCCGTGGACTTACTGTTTGAGGAGCTGGAAACGGAAAAACCCAATCATTTTGCAGTAAGACAGTATAAAAAGTACAAACTTGCTGCGGGAAAGACAGCAAAATCAATGCTGATTAGCTGTGGTGCGAGGTTAGCACCATTTGATATTAAAGAGCTGCGTGACCTTATGGAATATGACGAGTTGGAGCTTGATACTCTGGGAGAGAAAAAGACCGCATTATTCGTTATTATTTCTGATACTGATGCCACATTCAATTTTGTGATATCCATTATGTATTCACAGCTCTTTAACCTGCTTTGTGATAAGGCAGATGATGTTTATAACGGAAGGCTCCCGGTTCATGTGCGTATGCTCCTTGATGAGTTTGCGAACATCGGGCAGATTCCACAGTTTGAGAAGCTGATTGCTACAATTCGTAGCCGTGAAATATCAGCTTCTATTATTTTGTAGTCAAAATCCCAGCTTAAGGCGATTTATAAGGACAATGCAGATACTATTGAGGGCAATTGCGATACCACGTTATTCCTTCAACCATAAAATTGTGATGAACCTGAAAGGACAGCTTTCACACAATTTGGAAGTCGGTTCAGACTCGATTGGAAATATTGCCCGTATCAACCATGCACTGGAGTCTATGCCAAAGCAGCTTATGGAAGCACAGACAAAACTTGAAACTGTGGAGCATCAGCTTGAAACCGCAAAGGTGGAAGTAACCAAACTCTTTGCACAGGAAGCGGAGTTTGCAGAGAAGTTAGAGCGTCTGTCTGCATTAAATGCCTTGCTTAACATGGATGAAAAGGGCAATGATGGGATAGATATGGATGATGAGCCGGAAGTTCCAAAGAGCGAAAAAGAGGTTGCAGATCGTCCGGCGAAGAATATTCCGCTTGCAGAGAAAACAGTGGGTACAGAGCAGGATATAGGCATCAGACAGTATGCAGATGCACCTGCAGAAAGAGTGTCCCTGAAGGCGAAGTTGGAAGTGTTGAAAGCAAAGGTTGCTGGAGAAGATTCAGAAAAGCTTATGCCACAAAAAGCAAAGGGAAAGGAAGAAACCTTATGAGTAATCCAGGAGCAGCCAGACGACTGCTCCTGGATTAGAGAATATAATATTGCTGACGAGAAAATATAGACAAATATAGACAAACCTTTGGTAGTTGTGGACTATTTTCAGAGCAAGTGTTATAATAGAATAGATTATAATTGAGGAGAAATACTTATGGATTGGACGTTAATATTGACTGCAATAGGAACTGTTGCAACTGTTATATCAACTGTGATTGCTATTAGAGCTAAAAATGAAGCCCAGGATATTTTAAAGCAAATAAAAGAAGAACATAGTCGAAACATAAAGAATAAAGGTAATGTAAAGGTTGAAAATAGTGGAAACAATTCTGGCATTATGAGTGGAATTAATTCAGGGGAAATACATAGATGACAAGGAATGAATTCAAAACTGAAAATAGTGGAGAAAATCAGGGAGTAATTGTAGGACAAAATAGTGGGAATATTAACGTATCAATACAAAAAGTTGTTAAAATCCCTTCTTTGATAGCTACTGTAGTAAAAACGCTAGGAGAAATGTGTGTTCAAGATGATTTTAGTGATAATATAGGTAATCTTCAAGAATACAGACCTGATGAAAAAATAGAATATAATTGTGTAGTTAAATATAAAGAAATTATCAAGGAATTTTCTGCGTATTATTCGATATGTGAGAACCATTTGAACGCCTATGATGATTCAAATATTTCTGGTAAGGCTAGGATTTTAAAATGTGTTCATCTCTGGTATTTACAAGCAAAAGGAGAAATAATTGCAGAAAATATACAGACGGGTAAAAGTTATATCGAGATAGTAAGGAAAAATTCAGATAGAATTATTGATATGGTAAAAATAAAAATTCGTGATGCAGTTATGGGAGCAAAAGAATTTGATACTATGTATGTTGAGGACATAGAATTAGGAATAGAGTGTTTTACTTGTTTTTGTTTTATGGAATGTAAGATATTGGAGAGACCTATATGATTTTAAATAGTCAAAGACAGCCCGATTTTTCATTGTATTATTTGGGTGGTGTGTTGTTAAAAATTTTAGAGCAAGTAAAAGTTATATCCATCGAGAAATTGTTGGAGGAATCACAACAACATTTAAAGAAAAAAGTTCATGTTGATTTTATTTATTATGGGTTAGATTGGTTGTATTTATTAGAACTCGTTAGAGTTGAGGAAGGAAAGGTGTATTATGAAAATAAAAAAATTAATAGTACGCAAAACGAAACCTTCTGAAGAAGTTATACGTGAGATTCAATTTAAAGAAAAAGGGTTGAACTTGATTATAGATGATACTCCGGAGAGTTTGCGTGAAAGTGGTAATAGTGTAGGAAAATCTACTGCAATAAAAATAGTAGATTTATGTTTGGGTGCAAAGTCTGTTCGTGAATTATATTATGATTCGGATACTAGAAGTGAAAATGTGGTGGTTAAGGATTTCTTAGAAGAATATAAAGTTCAGGCTGAGTTGATTTTGATAGATGAAAACAAAAGGGAATATTCAATAAAGCGAGATTTGTTCCTGAGAGGGAAAAAATATATTTTTGACGAGCCTTATTCTGAACAGGATTTTTGGGATGAGTTGAAGAAGATAATCTTTGGTTTGAAAGAGCCAAGACCGACATTTAGACAGTTAATACCTAAGTTTGTAAGAGTGGAAAATACTGCAGAAGAAAGAATGATTAAATTTTTGCCTATAATGACAGGTAGTGATGTATATGACACAATATATTGTTTCTTGTTTCAAATATATAGTGATGAATTACTAAGTAAAAAAGGAGAAATTACAGAAAAACTATTTGAGTGCCAAAAAACAATTCAAATGTTGGAAAAGAGTAAGAGTATTTCATCATTAAGTGTTTTGAAACAATCACTTGAAATTATTAATTCAGATTTAAAAGATTTATATGACAAGAGAAATAAATTGTCATATATGGATGAATATAGAGAAGAATTAGATTCAAAGAGAAAACTAACTTTGCGGATTAATGATTTGCAAGAAAAGATGGAATTGGTAGAGTTTGAAATTTCCAATATAGAAAATAGTATAGTGAGTTTATCAAAGGAAAAATCGGAAATTAATATTCAAATACTTCAGGCAATATATCAGGAAGCTAAGAGTTATATTCCTAAATTGCAGAAGAACTTTGAGGATATGATTAGTTTTCATAATTCAATGATTCAAAATCGAATTGATTTCATACAGAAACAATTGAATGTAAAAAAGGAATTATTGGAACAGTACTCTTCCCAATTAGCAAATATTTTGGAGCAAAAAGAAAAGATAACAATTGAGGCATTGGATGAAGGATTATTAGATGAATTGAATATGCTTAATCGTAAAATTGAAGATTTGTCATTAAAGAAAGGAGAGATAAAACAGTCTATTCAGCTATTAGAGGAACAGGAAGCGGTTAGACAAGGTTTGAATAAAGAATTATTGGATATTCAAAATCAGATGGAAAATGATGGTATAGATGAAAAAATAAAAAAGTTTAATCAATTTTTTTCTGACTATTGTGATAAACTATATGGTGAGAAATATTTGTTGGCATATAATGAAAATTGGAAGGAAGAGAAAAAATTTCCTGTTAGTATTGCGTCACTTGGAGGAAAGGTAGGGACAGGAAAAAAGAAAGCAGTTATTGTAGCTTTTGATTTAGCATATATGCAATATAGTATTCATATGGGTATAAAAGTTCCACAATTTGTAATTCATGATAAGATGGAAAATACTCATATAAATCAGATAAAGACTATTTTTGAAATATGTGAAGAGATAGATGGACAGTATATTATACCTATTTTAAGAGAACGTATTGATAAAGTTGATCAAAAATATGTCCAAAAAGCAAAAGTTTTGGAATTAAGTACAAATAATAAGTTTTTTGGAATATAAGTCACTTAGAAAAGCCGATTGGATTTCCACAACATGAAAACCAATTGGCTTTATGTTTTGAATCGATGTGTTTTGTGTTTTCAATCCTGTATACATACTTACAAATAAGGATAAAGCGTATGTTGAAGGAACGAATGAGTTTAAAGATTTGTTGAAAAATGCGGTGGAAGACCTTGGAGTTTCTGACAGGTAAGGAGGATTTTCATGAGCAATATTATCGTTTTATCAGGCAGTGTGCGAAAGGGTGGCAATACTGACCTGTTGGTTGACGCATTTGTTAAAGGTGCGGAAAAGAATAATAATGTAGAAGTCGTTTCGGTGGCGGATTATAAGGTCAACCCATGCATTGGCTGTAATTCGTGCTTTGACAGGGCTGGGCATGAATGTTTTCAGCAGGACGACATGCAGATTGTTTATGATAAGTTAAAATGTGCTGATGTGATTGTCGTTGCCTCGCCAGTGTATTTTTATGGAGTGAGTGCGCAGCTTAAAGCAATTATCGACAGGCTGCATACTCCTATGAGAAATGATTTCAAAGTTAAGAAGCTGGCATTGATATTGGTAGGGGCAGCAGTTTTGCCGGAATTGTTTGATTCTATTAAGATACAGTATCAGCTTGTGCTTAATTTCTTTAAGCTTGAAGATGCGGGAATGGTGCTGGTCAGAGGTGCTAAGGATAAAGGTGATGTCAGGAACACTTATGGGCTGGATGAGGCTTATCGGCTGGGATTGGCGATGGAGTGATGAAATAATAAATTAAAGGTAACATTATTATGTATGGAGGGGATATGTTTCCAATAATTGATAAAAGAGAAACTGGGATTAATATAAGAAAAATTATGGATCGTCAGGGACTGACGGCAAAAGATGTTCAGCAATATCTTGAACTTGGATGTGTGCAAAGTGTATATCGTTGGTTTGATGGGGTTAGTATGCCAACAGTTGATAATTTATATGCATTAAGTGAACTGTTTAAGATGCCGATGGATTGCATTGTATGTGGCAGCAGACATTTAGCCTATTTTAATTATGTTGACCAATACAATGAAGCGCAGATAAGAAGAATTAGTGAGTATTATAAGATTTTAAGAAATAATCAGGTTGCATAAGATTGAATTACAAATTCAATGACAAATATTAAATACACCGTTAGAATATTAGTAGAAATAGTATTCTAATGGTGTATTTTTTTAATGAAAAAGGCTGAATCATTATTAGTGCATGTTAAGATTAAAAAAATAAGCAAAACGATTAAATGATTAAAAAATAATTAAAGTAGTTGATTTTTTGCCTGGTTGATATATACTTATAAATTAAGAAAATAGTTTTATAATGAAAGGAGGGGGAATTTTGAAATACTATGCTGTAAAAATAGGGAGAATTCCGGGAATTTATACTTCATGGGATGAATGTAAAAAGCAGGTTAGTGGATTTAGTAATGCGAAGTACAAGTCTTTTGAATCAAAGGAAGAAGCTGATCAGTATATAAGTGAAAACAGTGATATTATGTTTAAAACAGAGATTGAAGCTTATGTTGATGGAAGTTATAGTGAAACTTTGAAAAAGTATGCCTATGGTTGTGTAATAATAAAAGATGGTCAAGTCATTCATAAAATGAGTGGAAATTCTGCGAATGCAGATTTTATTGAAATGAGAAATGTAGCTGGTGAATTGCAGGCAGCAGTACAAGCTGTTAGATGGGCTATTAATAACAAAATAAAAAGTATCAGAATATATCATGATTATCAAGGAATTGCAAGCTGGGCAAATGGAGAATGGAAAGCTAATAAGCGGGGAACACAGGAATATGCCTCTTTTATTAATAATTGTTCATCCAATATACACATTGAATTTACTAAAGTGAAAGGCCATAGTGGTCTTAAGTACAATGAAATGGCAGATAATCTTGCGAGAATGGGATTACAACAAGAAGAGATTGAAGATGGAATTATTCAGTATAACGAATTTTGTAAAACCTACAAATATAGAGAAAGCAAAGTGTCTTTTTTTATTCAGGATAAGCTGATTACAGAAAAGAGCATAATTGATTTTGCAAAGTTTCTTCTAAAAAAAAGAGGATACAAAAAAATATCAAATATAAATGTCGAATACCAAGTGGAAGAAGGCTTATTAAAGATAACATTTGATTCGGCAGATGTTATTAAACAAAAAATACACATAAGGATTTTTGATTAGGAGGAAAGAAATGTCATACAGTAGTTTAAAGATAGATAGGACAAGAATATTAGCATCTGTCTATGGAAAATGCATATTAAACGGATATGAAAATTATCGGGTTGGACAGATGGAAGATATTGATGGAACAAGACACAGATTATCTATTGAGGTAGATGGGGAAAGTTTTTTCTTGGATTTCTTTTTCAATAAAAACGCAAAAACAACAATACAAACAGGACAAGGGGCAAATAAAGAATTACAAGAGGACTTTGCAAAACATATTTATGAAGATAGCAGTCTTTATGTAGAAAATTATGTGGAAGTTAATGAAAAATACGCCAAAGAGACTGCATCAGACAAAAAGGCAAATGATACTATAGTTTATAAAAAAGTAGATGGAAAAATTTTTGAGAAACTGGTAACAGTTTTAAAAAATGAAGAATCATTTGATCATTATGAGCCCAAACGGGAAGAAAGTGACGTTACTATTTATAAATTTTATGACAAGAGTGATAATGAAGTAACTATAACACATTTCTCTTCAACACGTGGTCATACTATTATGATTCAGGGAAAGCCTAAAATGTTTTTTGCTATATGTGTTGCAGAAGTGGCAGAATTGATTAGTGCAGAGCAAAATATAGCTGCATTAAATGAATTTTATGGAACAAAGACAACATTGGAAGAAATTGAAAAAGAATTTGATGAGATGTTCGTAAATTCAAAGCCATATTTATCATCAAAATTAAAGAAATGTATTTGTCAGGCACTTCAAAACAGATATGATTTGGAAGAAAAATTTGATCCTACATACTTAGCAGCACCAGCGGAAAGAGCAATAGAGGGACATATCAGGGTTGTATTAGGCGGCATTTTGCATGGACATAAAATAAATGTTTTTGATGTTACTGAAAGAGATGAGTATAATAAACCAATAAAATATGAATTGCAAAAAGCACATTGGGACTATTTGAAAAATAATCAGCATAAAATTGAGTCTATAGGTAGGGCATATACTTATATGGCATTGGTAAGAAATAAACTTCAGCATTGGGATAATCCTAATGAATTAGGTGCGGATACAACAAAAATCTTGGCTAGCAATGAAGTTGACAATACAATAATGAATGCATTAAAATTAATTGAAGAATATTATTCTTGACAATTGGGCATAACATATGTAGAATGATGAACTATTGTGGATTTGAGAAAAAGGAGGAATAATTATGGGCATTACATATGAAATAATTAAAGAAAACTGTGATAATTGTCAATGTATAGTTATTCCTATTGCTTATACAAACCCGTTAGAAGATATTGATACACTGATTTCTAAATTAAGTCAGGAAGATATTCATTCAGGGAATATTATTTTCGATTTTATTATGTCTTCAGGAAATACAAACGAAAGATATGCAAAGGTTTCATATGATAATGGTTTTGTTAATGGATCATTTGAATATATACAGATTGCATCTGACGATCCTATTAGGGAGAAGTGTTCTAAATATCTATTAAAAAGAATCAATGAAGGTAAGGCAACAATGTTAAGTGGTTCGCAACAGGCATTGCTTAAAAATGGATATTCTTTGTAAAATTAATTGAGGCATATCTTTAGAAAGATGTGCCTCATTACTATTTTACAGACTAATTTGATGGACTTTATAAACATATAATAAGAGAGGATTGAAGTAGATATGCTAGAAAAAGGTGTAATTAAGATACTTTTCATCTGCCACGGCAACATCTGCCGAAGCACTATGGCAGAAAGCGTTATGACATATTTAGTTGACAAAGAAGGACTGGTTGATAAGTTCTATATTAATTCAGCGGCGACAAGCCGCGAGGAGATTGGCAATGGGGTGCATCATGGAACTGTTGCCAAGTTAAAGAAAGAAGGGATTCCGGTGATTCCTCACAGGGCAGTGCAGATGACTCTGAATGATTATGAGGAATATGATTACCTTATTGGAATGGATACTGAGAATATCCGCAATATGCAGAGGATATCGGGCGGAGATCCGGATGAGAAGATATATAAACTGCTTACTTTTGCGGGAAACGGACTTGATGTGGCAGACCCATGGTATACGGGAGATTTTGAGGCAACTTACAGGGATGTTCTGGCAGGCTGCAAAGGACTGCTTGAATGCCTTAAGGAAGAATTGTAGGCGGTTGCAGGTAGGTTACATGAGCAAGTGCCACGGCAATATATGTGAATAAAAAGGGTCGGGCAAGGCAGGCTGTCTTCTTCTGGGACAGCCTGCCTTGCCCGACATCCACTACCTATAGGTTGCCACCACCTACCACGGCAGAATATACATATTCCTCTGGTAAGAACCGAATACAGTGGCAGTTGCCTTAAGCTCTGCACCGAGACGACGGAAAGACGAATTGCTGGCGACGTTGTCAGGGTGGGCTACGGCGAGGATTGTGTCGATGCCGCGGTTGCGGGCAATTGAACAGAGGCGCTTGTTAAGCTCACACATAAGGTTGTGACCGCGGAAGTCAGGGTGAACCATGCATCGTCCGACTTCAGCTACATTTGTAGAACGAATGTCGAGACCGAGCTTTTCAGCTTCCTCAGCAAATTCATGTTCATTAAAGAAAAGGGCGCTGGCGGCAACAAGTTCATTATCGTCATTAAATGCACCTAAGAAGCATGTCCAGTCAGCATCAAAGAAATGTGAGCGTTCAATATCATCAATAGGAATCCACCATTCAGGAACAGGAAGAGCATTTTCTATAGTATATATAAGCTGTTCAAGGGCAGCCTTATCATTTTTATCTAATACACGGATATTCATAGCAATCTCCTATACGCTTAAATTCAGAAATAACTTTAATATTACCTTAATATATGCAAGTTATAATCCTAATCCACCACATTATAATATGTATGTATCTTAAAATCAAAATATTTTTAAATTCGCGGGCAGAATATTAAGCAGGCACAAATTAATGCCGATATACATTTACAAGACATATTGCTTCTTGAATATTCATAAAAATATATATTTAGATAGATTTTTTTTATTTAGGGCTTTTAAATTTCCTTTTTTATGTATATAATGGTGATTAGCCATGGGTACACATGGCTTCTAATGACTTTTGATTTTATGTTTTATCTGAATATATCGGACAGACAGAGGTCCGCATTGTTTTATAAGAAAGGGGAATTATAATGTTATCAACAGATATTGGTATAGATTTAGGTACTGCAAGTATTCTTGTGTACATCAGAGGCAAAGGTGTTGTTCTTAAAGAGCCTTCAGTTGTTGCATTTGACAGGGATACTAATAAGATTAAGGCTATCGGTGAGGAAGCAAGACTGATGCTTGGTAGAACACCAGGTAACATCGTTGCTGTAAGACCTCTTCGTCAGGGTGTTATCTCTGATTACACTGTAACTGAGAAGATGCTTAAGTACTTTATCCAGAAGGCTATCGGCAAGAGAATGCTTAAGAAGCCTAGAATCAGTGTATGCGTACCTTCAGGTGTTACTGAGGTTGAGAAGAAGGCGGTTGAGGATGCTACTCTTCAGGCAGGCGCAAGAGAGGTTGCTATTATTGAAGAGCCTATCGCAGCAGCTATCGGTGCAGGTATTGATATTTCAAGACCATGTGGTAATATGATTGTTGATATCGGTGGTGGTACAACTGATATCGCTGTTATCTCTTTAGGAGGAACTGTTGTAAGTACTTCTATTAAGATTGCCGGAGATGATTTTGATGAAGCTATCGTAAGATACATGAGAAAGAAGCATAATCTTCTTATTGGTGAAAGAACTGCAGAAGATATTAAGATAAAGGTTGGTTCTGCTTATCCTAAGGCAGAAGTCACAACTATGAATGTACGAGGAAGAAACCTTGTAACAGGTCTTCCTAAGACTGTAGAGGTAAGCTCAGAGGAGACAGAGGAAGCTTTAAGAGAGGCAACTTCACAGATTGTTGAAGCTGTTCACAGCGTTCTTGAGAAGACTCCACCAGAACTTGCATCTGATATTGCAGACAGAGGAATCGTCCTTACAGGAGGCGGAAGTCTTCTTTCAGGACTTGAGGATTTAATTGAAGCCAAGACAGGAATTAATACTATGACAGCCGAAGATCCAATGACATGTGTTGCTATTGGTACAGGTAAGTTTATTGAGTTCCTTGCAGGCTACAGAGACGAAGTTAAGTAACCTGAAACATTTCTAATAAGATTATTACTAATGTTTCTTAACATTCTGGCAGAATGGACAATTTTTATGCCGGAAGAATATATTATCAAGAAAGAGGCGGGTTATGGTAAAAGGGCTTTATACAGCGTACTCTGGCTTGACAGTTCAGCAGAAGAGACTGGATGTAGTGTCTAATAATCTGGCTAATGCAACTACCACAGGTTATAAGAAAGAAGGCCTTACGACACAGTCGTTTAAAGATGTTTATGGCATCAAAGTTAAAGATGAAACTGTGGGCTATATTAATCAGAATATCGGAACTCTGAATCTTGGAGCGAAAGTAGGAGAATCCTTCAGAAGCTGGGATCAGGGCTCTTTCCAGAACACAGGCAATACATTTGACTTTGCGCTGAGTGGAAGTGGATTGTTTTCGATTTCTTTCACTAACAAAGCTGGAGAAACTTCAACGCTTTATACCAGGGACGGATCTTTCCAGATGAACCGTGAAGGTTATCTGGTAACCAAGGATGGTGATTTTGTATTGGGCGAGAATGGTCCGATACAGTTACCTACAGACTTTGAAAAACTGACTGTAGAAGAGAGTGGCGAAATATATGCTGACGGACAGTATGTAGACAGATTTGCTCTTGTGGATTTTGAGAATTATGACTATGTTGAGGCATATGGCGAGAATCTTTACAGAGCTGTAGATGGCGCAACACAGACAGATGCTGCAGCAACAGTTAATCAGGGATATTTGGAGGCTTCCAATATTAATGTGGTAACAGAGATGGTAGATATGATATCTATTGCAAGAGATTTTGAAAGTAATCAGAAGATTATGAATACTATCGATGAGATGTTAGGAAAGATGGTATCTATATCTGAGATTTAGTAACAACTGTTAGGCATATACATATGGAGGACTGACGACATGATGAGATCATTGTGGACTGCTGCATCAGGAATGATGAGCCAGCAGACAAGCGTAGATACTATTGCCAACAATCTGGCAAATGTTAATACAGTAGGATATAAGCAGGAACAGACTCAATTTAAGTCTCTGCTTTACCAGAATCTTCAGGCGAAGACTACTTCTGCCAACGGAGAGAATAAACCTGTTGGAGCACAGGTAGGACTTGGTTCAAGAGTTTCAGCAGTAACATCAATATATACACAGGGTGCATTAAATGCAACCGACAGTACAACAGATTTTGCGATTAATGGAGATGGTTTTTTCGCAGTAAGAAATACTAATACTGACGAGACTGTGTATACAAGAAATGGACATTTTACATGGGCAACAGCTACAGAAGGCGTAATGCTTAGTACTTCGGAAGGATATCCTGTACTCAGCGCAGATGGCGCAGAGATAGTTCTTGGACAGGATGCTAACGGTGAGGATTATAAGACTAATCTTATTACTATTGATACAGACGGCAACCTTTTATATCCTGATGAGTCTAACAATCCGGCACCAATCGGTATTAAGATTGGTTTATATCAGTTTTCTAATCCTGCAGGACTTGATAAGATTGGTGGAAGCTACCTTTCAGAGACTGAGGCGTCAGGAACTGCACTTAACGAAGAGTATGATGCAGTTGGGAAGAAGAGTTCATTAAGACAGTCATATCTTGAGTCATCTAATGTTCAGGTTGCAACTGAGATGGTTAATCTTATTACAGCACAGAGAGCGTATGAGTTATGTTCTAAGGCTATAACAACATCTGATACAATGATGGAGCAGGCTAATAACCTTAAGAGATAAGCGGGGTGTAGTGTATGAACGATTCTATTACGGGGCTTAGCAGTACGAATTATTCAGATGTGTATGATTCTAAAGCGGGTTCTTTAACTAATAAACTTACAGATACTGATTATTCTAAGGCATCAGACGATGAACTTATGTCTGTATGCAAGGATTTTGAAAGTTATTTTGTTGAACAGGTTCTTAAGTCAATGGAGAAGATGGCTAAGATTGATTCAGAAGACGAGGATAGCAATCTGTTTACTTCTATGGCTGGACTTGGCGGAACAGAGGATACATCACTTAATACTTTGGGAAGTTACTTTGGAGATGAGATGGTGTCATCTTATGCCAAGCTTATGACTGATTCTAATCATGGCAAAGGACTTGGAATAGCACAGACGCTTTATGAGCAGATGAAGAGAAATTATTCTACAGAGTCTATTCCTAAGGCAGATGAGCAGGAATAATATTTAACATAAAGGAGATAACAGATTGGATTACGAGTCTGTGAAATATGTAGAGGGCTTTGTGGAGAATATTATCTTCAGGAATGAAGACAATGGATATACGGTTTTTAATATTGTATATGATGATGAAGAAATCACCTGTGTTGGAGTGTTAAGCTATATCAACACAGGTGAATTTATTACCGCACAAGGCGAATTTGTTAAGCATGCAGTTTACTACATGCAGTTTAAAGTCACATCTTATGAGTTCAGGGCGCCGGATGATGCTGCATCCGTAAGGCGTTATCTAAGCTCCGGGGCAATCAAGGGTATCGGCGAGAAGATGGCTGAACGAATAGTTAAGACATTTGGCGATGATACATTCAGGATTATGGAAGAAGAACCGGAGCGTCTGGCTGAGATTAAAGGAATAAGCATGTCTAAAGCTATGGATATAGCAAACCAGCTTATTGACAAGAAAGACATCAGAAAAGCAATGATGTTTCTTCAGCGTTATGGAATCCAGATGAATCTTGCCAACAAAATATTTAAGCGTTATGGAAACGACATTTATAACATTCTTGAACAGAATCCGTACAGGCTTGCTGATGACATAGAGGGTGTCGGTTTTAGGACGGCTGATGAGATTGCTTCGCGTGCCGGAATCAAGATTGATTCTGAATTCAGGATTAAGAGCGGAATATTTTATGTGCTTAACCAGGCGACAATGCAGGGACACACATATCTTCCGTATGATAAGCTTGTGCGTCAGGTCAACGAACTGCTTTTGATTGATGTCCAGGACTATGACAAATACCTTATGGACCTGACAATGGATAAGAAGATAGTTGTCAAGGTTAAGGACAATGTAAAATGTGTCTATGCCCGTATGTATTACAACATGGAAGCAAATGTTGCAGCTATGCTTAATAATCTTGATGTCCAGATTGAGGAAGACCAGAAATTCATTGATGACAGGATTGCAAGGATTGAGGATAAGGAAGGAATAACTCTTGATGATATCCAGAAAGAGGCTGTTGCGAAAGCAGTAAGAAACGGGCTTGTTATTGTTACTGGCGGTCCGGGAACCGGTAAGACTACAACTATTAATACAATAATCAAATATTTTGAGCTGGAAGGTCTGGAAATCAGGCTGGCAGCGCCTACGGGACGTGCAGCCAAGAGAATGACTGAGGCGTGCGGTTATGAAGCACAGACAATCCACAGAATGTTAGAGATAAGCGGCGGCGTGCCGGATGGTGACAGAAAGTCGGCAGCGGGTCTGTCTATGTTCTTTGAGAGAAATGAAGATAATCCGCTCGAGGCTGATGTTATTATCGTTGATGAGATGTCGATGGTAGACATAAGTATTATGAATTCACTTCTTAAAGCTGTTTCGATTGGAACGAAACTGATTCTTGTAGGTGATGTGGATCAGCTTCCAAGTGTAGGTCCGGGAAATGTACTTAAAGACATTATAGAATCCGGATGTTTTCCGGTTGTTAAGCTGGAGAGGATATTCAGACAGGCGGCACAGAGTGAGATTATTATTAATGCCCATAAGATAAACAGGGGTGAGGAGGTAGTACTTAACAAGTACAGCAAGGATTTTCTCTTTGTTCACAGAAACGGTGCTGACAATATTATAAATGCGATGAAAACGCTTATTAAGGACAAACTTCCGGACTATGTAGGCGCCGATGTGTATGACCTTCAGATTCTTACTCCATCGCGAAAATCCAATGTCGGGGTGGAACGTCTTAATAAGATTATGCAGGATTTTCTTAATCCGGCTGATGATATCAAGCAGGAAAGACAGGTCGGTGATGTTACCTTCCGTGAAGGTGATAAGGTTATGCAGATTAAGAATGATTATCAGCTTGCATGGGAAAAACGAAGCAGATACGGTATTCCAACAGAACAGGGAACGGGCGCTTTTAACGGGGATACCGGAGTTATAGAGAGAATAAGCACATTTGATGAGAATGTAACTGTGAAATTCGAAGATGGCAGATTCGTTACTTATGAATTCTCTCAGCTTGATGAGCTTGAACTTGCATATGCGATTACGGTTCATAAATCACAGGGAAGTGAGTACCCGGCGGTTATTATTCCGATGTCGCAGGGACCAAGAATGCTGATGAACAGGAATATTCTGTATACGGCAGTTACAAGAGCAAGAAAATGTGTGTGCCTCGTTGGGGAAGAGGAGATATTCAGGCTTATGGCTGACAATGTATCAGAGTCAAAACGATATTCTTCACTCACAGACAGGATTGAAGAAATCAGACATATTGAAGATTTCGGACAATGATAATTGATATGTTTATATGTGATAATGATGACAATAATGGGGGATTATGGATTATAAGAATGTATTAATGGAGGCAGTTAATGCGGTACTTCCACCAGTGTGTCCTATGTGTGGAAAGCCGGCACCTTTTGTTGGAGGGATAAGGGCAGATATATGTGGAAGCTGCATGCATAATATAAATTATGTAAGCGAGCCTGCCTGTTTAAAATGTGGTAAGCCAGTGAAAGATGAAGAAACAGAATACTGTAGTGACTGCAGCAGGCAGAAGCATGTATATGACCAGGCATGTGCGTTGTATGAATATTCTAAGAATGTCAAGGAATCAATATACAGATTTAAATATTATAACAAGCAGGAATATGCAGGAATATATGTGAATCAGATGGCGGACAGATGTGGCAGGATGATACGCATGTGGTCGCCGGATGTGATAATTCCTGTTCCGATTCATATTTCGAAATATAAGGAGCGTGGGTTTAACCAGGCTGGGCTTATTGCACAGGCACTTGGAAGAGCCATGCAGATTCCGGTAGATGAGGAATATCTCGTGAGGATTGTTAAGACTCAGCCCATGAAGGAGCTAAGTAATCGGGAAAGAATTAAAAATCTGCAAAATGCTTTTCAAGTAAGAGAAAAAGTTGTAAGATATAGAAAAGTATTAATCGTGGACGACATATATACAACAGGAGCAACATTTGATGCATGTGCAGCAGTACTTAAAGACGCAGGAGTGTCGCAGGTATATGGTATAAGTCTGTGTGTGGGAGACGGATTTTAAAGTATGAGCTGCTTTAGTAACTGGACCTGTTAACGAGATTGATAAAGAGGATTAACAAGGAGAAGCTATGGAAGTTAAGAATTGTAAGAACTGTGGAAGATTATATAATTATATAGGTGGTGTGTACAGACTTTGTCCTGAATGCATGAGAAAGCTTGAAGAAAAGTTTCAGGAGGTTAAAGATTATATAGAGGATAATCCAAGGGCTGATATGGGAGAAATATCTGAGAAGTGCGATGTCAGTACAAGACAGATTGAACAGTGGATAAGAGAAGAAAGATTATCGTTCAGTGATGATTCACCTATTGGTATTGCATGCGAAGTATGCGGAGCTACCATAAAAACCGGAAGATATTGTGAGAGATGTAAGAACGATTTAGCTAACAGACTGGGAAGCATGTACGGAAGCAGATCTTCAACAGTTGATGCTGATAGGATAAGAGAGAGAAGAGAAAAGGCAAGGATGAGATTTCTTGATAAATAATAAGCTTTTTTCAAAACGGGTATAAAGTATTTACGGAAACTGTCCGATATCTTACACATGAAGCAAGAGAGTATCTGCTTTAATTAATGGAAAGTGAGGCGGTTAATATGCGCATAGATGCTTATAATGCTGTTAATCAGATATATCAGACCAGCCAGATTTCTAAAGCTAAGACAGCAGCTAAGACATCATCGGTTAGTGACAAGTTTGAGATTTCTGACACAGCCAGGACATATCAGACAGCCAGGACAGCAGTAAGTAAGGCTTCTGATGTTCGAGAAGATAAGATAGCTGATATTAAGGCACGTATGGCAGCAGGAACTTACAACATCAGTTCAGAAGCTGTTGCAGATAAGATTCTGAACAACATTTCAACATTAACATTTTAGTGGGGTTTTATTAGATGGCAAGTTTGATAGATTCTTTGATTAATATAATGAATGATGAGAACAGACAGTATACTGAGCTTTTGGACTTGTCTAATAATAAGACTACTGCTATTGTTAAGGGAGATGTCGGACAGCTTCAGGAGATATTTGGTAAGGAGCAGAAGCTTATTGATATTCTTAACAGACTGGAGATGGAGAGACAGTCATGTGTTGCAGATATATGTAAGATTCTGCATCTGTCAGCAGCAGAGGTTAAGGTGAGTCAGATAGTAAGACTGTTAGAAAAGAAGCAGGCAGAGCATGATGCTTTAGAACAGTCGTATCTGAGTCTTAAGAAAACTGTAAACCAGCTTACGCAGGTTAATGATAATAACAGGCTGCTGCTTAAGGAATCAATGGATATGATTGATTTTGAGATTAATCTTGCGAAGAATGCAAGTATGGCTCCACAGACGGCTAACTATGGAAAGGGAGCGTATGAGGAGACAGGTGGCATGGGAAGCACAAGCTTTGATGCCAGGCAGTAATATTCTGATGGCATATCAGGATGCCACGGATATAAGACAATATGAATAATATCACGGATGATTTATTGTGAGATGGGGTTGTCCGTGTTGGATTGAAAGCCACATTTTTACTAAGGAAATGTGGCTTTTTTAGTCTCTGGGGTGTTTTGTTTTAAAAAAATGACGATATACATATAAGATTATGAATTAAGTAAGAAAGAGGTGACCTTATGGCTAATGGAATGGCAGGATTGTTTGTTGGAGCAAGCGGTTTGAAAACAGCTCAGACAGCACTCAACACAACAGCACACAATCTGTCTAATATTAACACAACCGGATATACAAGACAGCAGGTTACTTTCTCTGATACTACATATGTCAATGTCAGCAGCAAGGACAAAGTAAGTTATGCAAGCTACGGACTTGGTGTTGCAATATCTGAGGTAAGAAGAATAAGAGATCAGTATATTGACCTGGCATACAGGAATGAGAATTCAAGACTTGGATTCTATGAAAGCCAGTACAATGCTGTTCAGGAGATAGAAGACCAGTTTGGTGAGATGCAGGGTGTAACTTATGAGTCATATCTTACCAATCTGTATGATTCAATTAATGAACTTGCCAAGAACCCGACAAGTACAGTTGCAAGGTCATCGCTTATCCAGAATGCGACTGCATTTATAGAGAAATCAGAAAATGTGTATAAGGGACTCAGAGATTACCAGACAACTCTTAATACACAGGTTAGTAATATGGTTAATAAGATTAATGATCTTGCAGGCCAGATATATAAGCTTAATAAGAGTATTGCCAAGGTGGAAGCACCGGGTATGGAGAAAGCTAATGATTTAAGAGACCAGAGAGATGCGGCAATAGATGAACTCAGCAAATATATAGATATTACCTATTATGAATCAGAGAATAAGGAAACTATTATTAATGCAGCCGGAGTTCCTCTTGTAACATCAGGCGAACTTACAGCTATGAGTACAAGAGTTGTCGAGGGAACAACACTTGTTATTCCCACATGGCCATCGTATGAAAGAGATGTTTATGAAGATGGCAAGCTGGCGTCTAATGCTGATGATACAGATAAGGGACAGCTTAAAGGACTTATTATTGCAAGAGGCAATATGGTTGTAGATTATACAGTGGTTCCGGTTGCACCTGACAGCAATGATTATGACATGAGTACTGAGGAAGGCCGTACAGCATATCAGCAGGCCTATAATGAATATGCAAAGCAGCAGGAATACTACAATACATATGTAGAGCCTTCAGCAATTCTTAGCGCTATGGCGGGATTCGATAAGCTTGTTAATGGAATTGTTGAAAGAATCAACGGAATTTTGTGTCCGGAGAAAACTGAGACAAGGACTAATCCTTATCTTAATGCAGATGGAAGTGAGATTCAGGCAGATACATACATATATAATTCAGTTGATCAGCCGGTTCTTTATGACAGATACGGAAGAGAGGTTACCGGAACTGATAACGGTGATGGTACTTACAGCTATGCATCTGGTGAGAAATTATACGAGAGTGCAGGCGGAGCAGCGGTTCCGGTTGATTCATATGAGTATCTTATGCTTGACATGGACAAGACTGGATACGGTATGGATGACGATAAGACTGTTGGTACAGAACTGTTTTCAAGAATTGGAACAGACAGATATATTAAGACTACAGGTGATAACGGAGAGACAATCTATCTTAGAAACAATCTTAACGAGACAGATTATGAATCATTATATAAGCTTGGCAATCTGAAGATTAATCCTGAAGCAGCACAGAATGTAGGAAAGATTCCACTTTCTACTGTACAGGGTAAGGAAGATTTTGACAGAGCCAAGGAACTCGTGGATATATGGGATGAGAAATTCGCTTCCCTTAACCCGGATATGTATGCGAAGTCGGATTACATGTCATTCTACAATAATTATATTGGTGAATATGCCACTATGGGTAAGGCACTTTATAATTATGTAGGTAACCAGACAACGATGGTTGATGGTTATGATAACCAGAGACTACAGTCAGAGGGTGTATCCTCTGATGAAGAGTTAGAGAAGATGATAAAGTATCAGCAGGCATATAATGCAGCATCGAGATATGTTAATGTAGTAAGCGAAATGCTGGAACATCTCGTTACTTCACTTGGACGTATATAAATGCTGATTAATACAGGAGGATAATATGGCATCAACATTTTTTGGATTAACAATTGCATATACAGGATTGCAGGCGGCGCAGACCTCTATAAATGTTACATCACATAATCTTGCTAATATCAATAACCAGTCATATACGAAAGAAACAGCTTCAATTAAGGCTGGTGAGGCATTACGTTCATATGCTAAATATGGAACACTTGGTGCAGGAGTTATCGTTGATGCAATTAATCAAACGAGAGATTCTTACTATGATGAGAAGTACAGAAATAATTATACTAATTATGGACAGTACAATGTTAAGGATACATACATGTCACAGATACAGAATTATCTCAATGAGTTCACACTTAAGGGATATTCAACTGAGTATGAGAATTTCTTTGCAGCACTTAACCAGCTTGATCTTACGCCGGCTGATACATCCGCAAAGAACCAGCTTATCAATAATGCAAAGAGCATGACAGATTATTTTAATACTCTGGCTACTAATTTAAGGAATGTTCAGATAGACGCTAATAATGAGATTAAAGATACTGTTAACCAGATTAATTCTCTGGCACAGAGCATTTCTTCTCTTAATAAGCAGATTAACCAGATTCAGGCTAATTATGGCAATGCCAACGACCTTAAGGATCAGAGAAATGCTTTAATTGATGATCTTTCCAAGCTGGTTAATATATCAGTAAGTGAGACAGATATTGGCAATAACCTTACAGACCTTCAGATTACAATTAATGGTAATTCGCTTGTTAATGGCTATAATTACCATACTCTTCAGACTGTTTCAAGAGATGAGCCAAGAAATGTATCAGATGCGGCAGGTCTGTATGACATACAGTGGGAGACCGGACAGCCATTTAACATATACAGCACTTCATTAGGCGGAGAGTTAAAGGGACTTATTGATATAAGAGACGGATGTAATGGTGAGATTGAAAAATATGCCACAACAACTGACGATGATGGCAATGAAACATATAAGACAGATGCAGAGGGTAATATCCTTACTGATACAGTAAGTAAGGTGGACAGCAATACTAATTATAAGGGAGTCCCTTATTATCAGGCACAGCTTAACCAGTTTATACAGACATTTGTATCATCAATCAATGAGATTCTTACAAAGGGTGTTACATCAGATGGCTCGGCAAGCGGAATTCCACTTTTTGTAATGTCAGATGGAAGCAAGGCTCTTACAGCGTCAAGTGTAACAGTTAATCAGGATCTTATTGATAACGCGGACCTTCTTGCTACCAAGTACAAGGAAAGCGATGGAGAAGCCAATACAAGCCTGATTGTAGACCTTATCAATTCTAAAGATGCTAAGATATATGACGGAGGTACGGGAACATATTTCCTCGAAAGTATTGTCAGTGATATGTCAATAGATGCAAGTAAGGCAATTAATTTTACAAAGAATTACAACAATCTTAAGACAACTATACAGAACCAGAGATTATCTGTAATGGGTGTTGATACAGATGAAGAAGCCATGGATCTTGTAAAGTTCCAGCAGGCATATAATTTAAGCTCTAAGATGATGACTGTCATGAATCAGTTATATGACAGACTTATTAATAATACAGGTGTATAAAATAGTAAAAGAATTCTTCTCCTCACCATAGGGGCGGTTTTTGATTCGCGATATAAGGAGGCATAATATGCGTATTACTAACCAGATGATGGTAAACAGCTCAATATCCAATATTCAGGGAAATAAGAGCCAGCTTAATGATTTAAGTACACAGCTCTCAACACAGAAAAAGATTAATAAGCCTTCTGATGACCCTATTATAGCCATCAGGGCATTGAGACTGCGTTCAAGTCTTGATGAGGTAACACAGTATCTTGGAAAGAATATTCCTGATGCATCATCATGGTTAAGTGTAACTCATGATGCATTAGACGAAAGCAACAAGATTATACAGGATCTGTATAATTACTGTGTGCAGGGTTCTACGGATTCATATTCAGAATCTGAGCGTAACACTCTTGCTGAAAGTCTTAACAAGCTGGTGGAAGCTTATTATGAGCAGGGGAATGTTGATTATGCCGGAAGATATGTATTTACAGGACATGCTACAGATAAGCCTCTGACATACCAGTCAGATGAAACTGCTAAAGATGTTGATTATACAATTACACAGAACTTTACAAGGGAGGATTTATCTAATAAGACTGCATACACTAATGCATATACTAATGACGATATTATTAATCTTAATGTAAAGACAGATGCTAACGGCAATATAATCACACCTAATATAACAGATGTACACAGAATCCAGCTTGCATATGACGAGATTAACGGAAAAACATTTTCAATGAGCATGGGAGACAATAATTCTGCCAATATAACTATTGCTGATGATGGGAGTGTTACTGTAGATGGAGGACTTACTATTACGGTAACTGATGCAGACGGTAATACAGCTGATACTGCTGTAAATGTTGTTACAACAACAGAACCTAATTATGTTCCGGGAGAGAATGAGATTGCAATTAACTCAACAACAGGAGAGCTTCTTCTTGGTGAGAATGTATACAAGTCAGTGTATGCTGATAATGCATTTTCAGTGACATACGAGAAGAGCAATTTTATAAAGGGTGATATTGACCCGACAATGTATTTTAACTGTGTTGATAATAATACGGGAATTGAGTACAACAAGCAGAGTGAGGATATTGAATATATCATTAATTTTTCGCAGAAGATTAAGGTTAATACAGAAGCTGATGAAGCTTTCAATATATATCTTGGAAGAAATGTTGATGACCTTGTCAATGCGGTACAGAATGTCCTTGATATTAATGACCAGATATCAAAGATTGAGTCTATGCAGAAGGAAGGACAGTACAGCGATGAGGCTTCACAGAAGAAGTTAAGTGATATTATGGAAGGCCTTACAAAGCAGAGAGATTTTGCAAAATCTAAGATGAAAGATGCTTTTGAAGCGGGAATCGGTCAGATGCAGGGCTATCAGGAGCAGGTATCTAATGCGAAGGCTGATGTCGGTAACAGACAGATAAGACTTGACCTTACCAAGACAAGACTTACAGAGCAGAAGACTAATTTCACTGATCTTAAGTCTCAGAATGAAGACATTGATCTGGAAGAGATTGTTGTTACATATACATCAGCACAGCTTGTATATCAGGCAGCATTATCAGCTGCGAGCAAGGTTGTTCAGCAGACATTGCTTGATTTTCTTGGGTAGCCAGCATAAGCAGTATGCAAAGCTTATGAAGAAATAAGGATAGAATTAAGATTTGGAGGTTTGACATGAAAGTACAGACTAAATGGTTTGGTGAAATTGAGGTTAGTGAGGATAAAATCATTACATTTGACAAGGGAATCATTGGATTTGAGGACTGGAAGAAGTATACTCTTGTGTATGATGCAGAGAAAGAGGAGAATATATCAATTATATGGCTTCAGGCGATTGATGAGCCAACACTTGCACTTCCAGTCATGAAGCCGGAATTCGTGTATGAGACATATGATCCTGTTGTTGAGGATGAGCTTCTTAAGTCTCTCGGAGATGATATACAGGATGATAATATCAGAGTGTACTGCGCGCTTACGGTACCACAGGATATTACTAAGATGACAATTAATCTTAAAGCTCCTATTATTGTTGATTTTGATACGATGAAGGGAATACAGCTTATAGCAGATAATTCTGAATATCAGGTAAGATATCCTATATACGATATTCTAAAGAAGGAGGAGAACTAATATGCTCGCATTATCAAGAAAGAAAGACGAAGCAATCATTATTAACGATGATATTGAGATTACAATAATCGAAATCAAGGGCGATCAGGTAAAGCTTGGCATATCAGCTCCTAAGTCAGTGCCTATATATCGTAAGGAAGTGTATGCACAGATACTTGATTCTAATAAGGAAGCAGCAAGTTCGGTTGATGTGAAGTCTCTTAACCAGTTATTTAAGAAATGATTTGTTTTATTTGTGTATATTTTTTCCCAAAGGGTTAAATTTTACTTAACATTTTCCGATATATGCAGTACAACATGAATGTAACTACAGGATAAAGTTTTGTTTTCACACGGAGGTGGAATTGTATCATGGGAATGGAAGTTAATGGAGTAGCGGCAGCGTCAAGCTACCAGAGCCAGAATTCACAGGCTGCTAAGCCGGTATCACAGGTAAGCAGTGTTACATCAGCTACAGATAAGAGCAATGAGGTTGTTGTTGATTCAGCGAAGTCAGCAGCATCTAATGTAGCAGTTTCTGTAGGACAGGCAGCAGACAGTGAGAAGAATGGCAGCAGCGCTAATGACAATGACAAGGCAAAGAAGCAGGCTGAATCTATGGCTGATGTTAAGGATATAAGGAAAGTCCTTAACAACAATACAATTGCAGAATTCGGCTACAACGAACCAACTAACAGAATCACAATTAAGATTAAAGATAAAGATACAGACGAAGTTATTAAAGAGATACCTTCAGAGAAAGCTCTTGAGATGCTTGCCAAGGCATGGGAGCTTGCAGGTATCATGGTTGATGAGAGGAGATAAGCTATGGCAATAAGGCTATCTGGTATGGTATCGGGTATGGATACAGAATCACTTGTTTCAGCACTCGTATCATCATATAAGTTAAAGAAGGATAATCTTGTTAAAGCTCAGACTAAGCTTTCATGGAAGCAGGAAAAGTGGAAGACCATGAATACAAGTATTTATGGTTTTTACAGTGGAAAGCTTTCAAGTGCAAGATTTTCTACAAGTTATAATCTGAAGACATCAACAGTGTCTAATGATAAGTATGCTAAGGTTTCTGCAAGTTCATCTGCCGTAAGCGGAACACAGAGACTTAAGGTTAATCATCTTGCAGCTACAGGATATCTTACAGGTGGAAAGATTACTGCTACTGGTGGAAGCAAAGTAACTGGTTCAACTAAGGTATCAGATATTATAGGAACTAAGGATGGTTCAATAAGTGTAAAGACGAGTTCTGGAATAAAGAGTATTGATATCACAGAGGATATGAATGTAAGCCAGTTTACAGCTAAATTAAAAGAAGCCGGACTTAATGCTAATTTTGATGATAATAATGGACGTTTCTTTATAAGTGCGAAGGAATCGGGCAAGGATAATGACTTCTCACTCACAGCCAATGATGCTAATGGACTTAATGCATTGAAAGCGTTAGGAATATATACTGTTAATGACACTGACAAGGCTGAGTACATTAGGCTTGCTGCATTGACAGAGGGTACTGATGCTTATAATACAGAGCTTGAGAGCATGTATACCAAGGCTACTGCCAAGGATACAGCGAAGAATTATGCTGATAAGTACAATGCAGCCAAGGAGAAGCTTGATGCACTGGCAGCAGATGATACATGGGATCATTCATATACATTAGATGAATATGTGGCAAAGCTTAAGACAGAGACACCAGATTTGCTTAATGCTTATGATAAGTATAAGAAGGAAAAGGTGGATTCAGAGGGTAATACAGTTAAAGATTCTGATGGCAATGTTGTGTACGAATATGACACAGAGGCTATGGAAAAAGATGGTGTCAAGGAAGAGTATGAGGCAGCGGTAAAGAAAAAAGCGTCTAATGAATCACTGATTAAGGTGTATGATGATAATTCCAAGGTTATAGAGGATACTAAGGATTATGTAACAATCGGTGATGATGGTAAGGCTGTAGCGAATGAGACTAATGAGAAGGTAGTACAGGAAGTAAGCGATACTAATGCAGACAGACAGGCTAAAGCTAAGACATTACTTGATTCTAAAATTGCCATGGCCAAGACAGCAGCTAATGATAAAGATAAGACAGATTCTTCGGATACAACTAAAGCAGTAAGAATCACAGGTCAGGATTCAGAGATTGTACTTAATGGTGCTACATTTACGAATAATACTAATAATTATTCAATTAATGGTCTTACTATACAGGCATTGAATGTAACAGGTACTGATGAGGTGACTATTACAACAGATACAGATGTTGATGGCATATATGATATGATTAAGGGTTTCCTTAAGGATTATAATGACCTTGTCAAGTCTGTAGATGTTGCCTACAATGCGGCAAGTTCTAAGGGTTATGAGCCTCTTACAAGTGATGAGAAAGATGCAATGTCTGATGATGAGGTTAAGAAGTGGGAAGAAAAGATTAAGGATTCACTTCTTAGAAAAGATTCAACACTTGGAAGTGTTCTTGATACTATGAAGAATGATATGGCAAAATCATTCAAGGTGGGAGATAAGTCATATTCACTTTCTAGTTTTGGAATAGCTACACTTGGATATTTTAATTCTCCAGAGAATGAGACTGGTGTGTACCATATAGACGGGAATAAGGATGATACATATACATCGGCTAATACCGATAAGCTTAAGTCAATGATAGCAAGTGATCCAGATACAGTTATTACATTCTTTTCACAGCTCGCATCACAGCTTTATAAAGATCTTGGCAGTAAGATGACAGCATCGTCGACAAGCAGTGCTTACACTATATATAATGATAAGCAGATGAATACTCAGTATTCAGAATATAATACAAAGATATCTGAGGCAGAGGATAAGGTTACAACATGGGAGGATTATTATTATAGCAAGTTCTCAGCCATGGAATCAGCCCTTGCTAAGATGAATGCACAGTCGTCATCATTAACAGGTCTTTTTAGCTGATATCTATTAACAATCACATAAGCATGGAAGCTTGTGGGGGAATGAGGAAAGTATGGCATTTAATCAGAATATAGCGCAGGAATACAACAGGAATAAGATTCTTACAGCGAGTCCTGCAGAACTTACACTTATGCTTTATGAAGGGGCAATTAAATTCTGTAATATTGCGATAGTTGCTATTGAGAAGAAAGATTACGAGAAAGCCAATATTAATATTAAGAAGGCTGAAAATATAATCACAGAATTTAAGGTTACTCTTAATCATAAATATGCTGTTGCAGAGGACTTTGAGAAGATATATGATTATATATATTCTCTTCTTGTAGAAGCTAATATAAGTAAGGATATAGAAGTGCTTAACAGAACATTAGATGAAATCAGAGGCATGAGGGATACCTGGAAAGAAGTTATGAAACGTGCAAAAAGCACTAACCAGTAGGAGAAAATTATGACTACTAATTATCTTCAGATGATGATAGACAGCCTTAATAAGAAAAAAGATATTCTTACAAGAATAGTGGCTCTTAATGATGAACAGGATGCTATATTGTCAACCACAATACTTGATGATGCAGCATTTGATTCTAACATGAAAGCAAAGGGCGACTGTATAGATGGACTTGACAGGCTTGATGAGGGATTTCAGGCACTCTTTAACAGAGTAAGAGATGAAATCAATAACAATAAGGCTATGTACACAGAAGAGATAGCTGTTATGAAAAAGCTTATAACAGAAGTTACAGAGCTTGGAGCTAAGATAGAGGTTCAGGAAGCACGCAACAAAGTCAAGGTAGAGGCAATGTTTCGCAGAGAGCGTCAGGAGCATAAGGAAGCTAAGAGGAGTGCATCAATGGCAAAGTCATATTATCAGAATATGAGCAAGGTGAGCAATGAACCACAGTTTATGGACACCAAGCAATAATTATTAAAAAAGTTATATTACGGACTAAAGTTTTAGGACTAAGGTCCGATATATAAAGTACAAGGGAACGGAACGTTTCCTGTAAACCATAACTAGATACAGCAAGGATGCTGTATCACAATATAATTTCAAGGAGGAAAATATTATGGTAGTACAACACAATTTATCAGCAATGAACACAAACAGACAGATGGGTGTAGTTACAAGCGCACTTCAGAAGTCAACAGAGAAGTTATCATCAGGTTACAAGATTAACCGTGCTGGAGATGACGCAGCTGGTCTTTCAATCTCAGAGAAGATGAGAAGCCAGATCAGAGGTCTTAACAAGGCATCTGATAATGCTCAGGATGGTATCTCACTTATTCAGGTAGCTGAAGGTGCTCTTAATGAGACACATTCTATATTACAGAGAATGAATGAATTGGCAACACAGGCTGCTAATGATACTAACACATCAGTTGACAGACAGTCTATCAAGGATGAGATTGAACAGTTAAATGAAGAACTTGACAGAATCTCAACAACAACACAGTTCAATAAGCAGGACTTATTAACAGGTGGATTTTCAGGAAAGCTTCAGGTTGGTGCTCTTGAAGGACAGACAATGGATGTTAAGATTAGTCTTGCAGTATCAGCAAAGGGCTTAAAGGTTAGCGCTGTAGAGGTAAGTACTAATGCTAAGGCAGGTGCTGCAATGCAGTCTATTCAGGATGCTATTGAATCAGTATCTAAGCAGAGATCAAAGCTTGGTGCTATCCAGAACAGACTTGAGCACACAATCAATAACCTTGATACTAATGCTGAGAATACACAGGCTGCTGAATCACGTATCCGTGATACAGATATGGCTGATGAGATGGTACAGTACAGCAAGAATAACATCCTTTCACAGGCTGGACAGTCTATGCTTGCACAGGCTAATCAGCAGACACAGGGTGTACTTTCACTTCTCGGTTAATAATTATTACTACTATAAGCAGAAGAGCTGGTGCTTGCACCAGCTCTTTTTGTTTATAGCCGTATGAAACAATATACTGCTAGGAGAATATACTTATGGAGTTTGACAAGAACTATTTTGAAGCTGAAGTAAGAGAAGGATTTTATGTAACTTCGGATATAAAGCATGCATGGGCTGCACAGCTTGAGGTGCTTAGTGATGTAGATAAGGCATGCAGAGAGAATGGAATACAGTATTTTGCAGAATGGGGAACGCTTCTTGGCGCTATAAGACATCATGGATTCATACCATGGGATGACGATATGGATATATGTATGAGAAGGCCAGACTATAACAGATACTTAAAAGTTGCAAAGGATATTATGCCAGAGGGCTATGAGATATTCGACATGAATACGGATGCAGATAATGATAATGCGATAGCGAGAATTATTAACGGACGAAATATTAATTGTGACGGGATTCACCTTGAAAAATTTCATGGATTTCCATATGTTGCAGGAATAGATATATTTCCACTTGATTATATAGCTGCAGATGAAGAAGATGATAAGTTTCAGTGTGATTTAATAGATATAGTATGGACAGTCGAAAAACTGGCGAGAAATATTGAAAATAAATGTAATGAAATTAATTTGGAAAAAGCTCCGGCAGAATTGGAATTGCGCTTAAGTCAGGTGGAAGAGTTGTGCGGAGTAACAGTAGATAGAAATAAGAGTATAGCACAGCAGCTTCTTATATTGGTTGATAAGCTGAGCGGGTTATATACGGAAAAGGAAGCTGACTATATTACGCTTATGCATGTGTGGCTTGGAAATAAGAATTATAAGTTTCCTAAAGAATATTACAGAAAAGAGATAAGAGTACCATTCGAAAATACAGAGATACCAGTGCCTGTTGAATATGATGCCATATTAAAGATAAAATACGGTGATTATATGATACCAGTTCATAACTGGGATACACATGAATATCCTTTTTTTGTTAAACAGAAAAAACACTGTATAGATGAAGGCACTCAATTTAATGATTATAAAGATACATATAATGATTATATACAGTATAAAGAGCAAAACAGTGCAATGAGGAAAGCAAAAAAGATAATTAAAGATTTTAATGGAGATACTCATAAGACAGTGCTCTTTTTATCATATAAAGCAGAGAACTGGAATACGATGGACAATATATATAAGAAATATTGTCAAGAAAAGGATATTAAAGTTATAGTTCAGTGCGTTCCATATTATTATAAAAATATTGATGGGACTTTTGAGAAATATATAGATGGCGGAATGTATCCGGAATATGTTACAATTACACCAATAGAAGATTACAATTATGTGAATGAGAATCCGGATGTAATTGTATTCCAGTATCCGTATGATAATTATAATTCAGCGGGAACAACAGATCCGGTGTTTTATTCATATAATCTTGCATCACATACACAGAAACTTATATATATTCCATATTTCAGAACAGATGAAATAGATGAGAATGATATGAGAGCATATACTAACATGGATGCGTATGTAACAATGCCAGGAGTTGTATACGCAGATAAAGTTATAGTACAGTCAGAAGAAATAAGAAAGCTGTATATAAAAAAACTTACAGACTTTTTTGGAGAAGAATCAGAGGATGAATGGGAAGATAAGATAGAAGCGGAAGATATTGGAGGAATTTAACTTATGAAGAAGGTAATAACCTATGGGACATATGATTTATTTCATGAAGGACATTACAAGCTTTTACAGAGAGCAAAGGCATTAGGAGATTACCTTATAGTAGGTGTTACTACAGAACATTTTGATGAGGCACGAGGTAAGGTTAATGTAGTTGATTCTATAATGGACAGAATCGAGAATGTCAGGAAAACAGGGTTTGCAGATGAAATTATTGTTGAGGACCATGATGGGCAGAAGATAGAGGATATCCAGCGCTATGGTGTTGATATATTTACCGTTGGTTCAGACTGGATTGGAACATTTGATTATCTTAAACAGTTCTGTGAGGTTGTATATCTAGAAAGAACACCAGATATATCATCAACTTTGGAGAGAAAGAATAAGTTTAAAATTGTTAATGTTGGAATTGTTGGAACAGGCAGAATTGCCCCGAGATTCATATCAGAAGCCAAGTATGTAAGTGGTATTAATATAGCATGTACATACAATCCTGAAAATCAGAAGGCGCAGGCATTCAGTAACAGACATGATATTCCTAATTATAGTGGAGAGTATGAGAAATTTCTTGAACAGGTAGATGCTGTGTATATAGCTTCACCGAATGAAACTCATTATGATTATGCCAGGAAGGCATTGGAAAATGGTAAACATGTATTATGTGAAAAACCGGCAGCGTTTACCAAAGCTGAAGCACAAAGCCTTTATCAGTATGCAATGGATAATAGACTTGTACTTATGGAGGCTGTTAAGACCGCTTATTGTCCGGGTTTCGGTCAGCTTATCAATATGGTGCAGTCAGGCAAGATAGGAAAAGTATGTGATGTTGAAGCATGCTTTACAAGACTTGCCAATATTGATTCAAGAGAGAGAACAGATGCAGCATATGGCGGAGCATTTCTTGAATTCGGAAGTTATACACTGCTTCCAATAATTAAGCTTCTTGGAACAGACTATAGGGACATACATTTTGATACAATATATGACGAGAATGGTGTTGACCTGTATACCAAGGTGTATATGTCATATGATAATGCCATGGCATTGTCGAAGAACGGAGTAGCTGTCAAGTCAGAAGGCCAGCTTGTTATTGCAGGTACGAAAGGATATATTCTTGCACCATCACCATGGTGGCTTACAAGAAGATTTGAAGTACATTACGAAGACTCATCAAGAGTTGAGGTGTATGAGCCAATATTTCAGGGAGATGGCTTCAGATATGAGATAAGTGATTTTGTATCTAAGATTAATGGAATAGATAAGAATGGATATAAGCTTACTGCCGAGGAAGCAATTGCGATGGCAGAAGTTACGGAAGCTTATATGAAGCAGAAAAGATAAGCAGGGCAGAGGAAATGTTATGATTAATATAAATATACAGGATAATCATATTAACATCGGAATAATAGGAACAGGTCGGATAGCAGCCAGATTTCTTGAGGAAAGTAGTTATGTTAGTGGTATAAATGTATCGGCGATATATAATCCACACCTTGAGAGTGTGTTATGGTTTGCAAAGAATAATAAGATTGATATAGATGGTCCGATGATTCTTACAGATGATATCGAGGTGTTCTTTGATTCAGTTGATGCGGTGTATATAGCAACACCACATGAGACACATACAGAGTATATCAGTACGGCTCTTAGAAGAGAAAAGCATGTGCTGTGTGAAAAACCAATTGGATTGAATAAATCGGACATAAAAGGAATGCTTGCCATTGCCAATGATAATAATCTGGTATGCATGGAAGCGATAAAAACAGCATATTGTGCCGGATTTCAACGGATTCTAGATATTGTTAAGAGTGGCACGATAGGAAAAGTAAGAGATGTTGAAGCTGCGTTTTCTAAGATAGGTGCGGCAGCAGGAAGAGAAATGTGGGGAGCGTCAGGAGGAAGCTTTACTGAGCTTGCAAGTTATTGTCTGCTTCCTGTTATGAAGCTGCTTGGCACAGATGTAAAAGATGTTCATACATATTCGGTAGAAAGCCCGCTTGGAACAGATTCGTACACTAAGATGATGATGACTTATGATGATGGTGTTGCTACGATAAAGACCGGTCTTGGGGTTAAGACGGAGGGCGAACTTATTGTGGCGGGGGATGATGGTTATATAAGAGTTCCATCACCATGGTGGCTTACTAAGAGAATAGAAGTTCATCATGAGAATCCTAATCAGGTTGAAGTGTATGAGGAAGAATTCGCTGGCGGTGGATTGCGATATGAAATAGAAGCATTTGTAAAATGTATTAACAATCCGGGAGTTGTAAAGAAGATAACTGATGAAGAAAGTATATGGCTTTCTGGTATGATGGAGCAATTTCTTGCAAACCGCGGAGAGGTTAAGCAGACTGTGGATACAGAAGCCTTAAAGAGAGTTGGTATATGGGCGCACAGAGGATGCAGCATGATGAATCCGGAGAATACACTTCTTGCGTTTAAAAAAGCGGCGGAATTAGAAGGCATTACCGGAATTGAATTTGATGTGCAGCTTACAAAAGATAATGAAATTGTGGTAATACATGATGAAAGAGTTGACAGAACCACAGATGGGACTGGCTATGTACAGGAATATACATTAAATGAACTGAAACAGTTATTTATAGCCGGTGATGATGAAATTCATAGAATTCCTACATTAAGGGAAACGTTTGAATTGCTTGCACCATATTGTAAGGGCAAAGGCCTTCATCTTAATATTGAGCTTAAGAATAGTGAAATAAGATATGAAGGCATGGAACAGAGGGTTATTGATATGGTTTCAGAGTTTAATTTGGAAGACTATGTTGTGTACTCATCATTTAATCATGATTCAATAGGTCTTATTAAGCAAATAAAAGCGGACGCAGAGGTGGCATATCTGGCAGGTGATTATCACAGGTGTATGGACGGTATCGGAAAATACGGTGGTATGACAATTCACCCGGCACAGTGGGGAATGCCTATCAACAAGGGTGACGTAGAGAATATAAGAAATGCCGGATTTTGTGTGCGTATGTGGAATGGAAGCGAGCCTTTGTATGGACAGCTCAGGACATTACCGGATATGGATTTAAGAGAATACTACAGACTTGGTGCAACGGATATATTTACTAATGTGCCGGAGAGATATTGTGAGAACAGGAGATAATTATGTTAGCAGGCGTACAGTTAAGTGACGGATTAAAGCTTGAAGCAATTGCAGATGGCGGATTTTCATATGCAGAAATACCTTATGAGATTATAGAAAAAGATGAACTCCCGACTTATAAGAAGAAAGATGGGGATTCACGGGTACTTAAGGTTTCAGGATTTTCATATCCTCTTGCAAAGCTGACTCCGGATAAGATGTATGAGCTTCTGGAAAATTGCAGGAGATATCAGGGAAATTATATAGTACTTGATACCATGAATTGTGAAGCAGGAATTCTTGAAAATGTTGTGGAAGAGTGTTCTATGATGATGACAGATTACAGGATTCCGGTATTCATAGAGAATGGCTGCAATGGAAGTGATGAAACCGGATATCTTAATAACGCATATTCTGATATATCTTCATTGAAATCAATTGCTGAATACTGTAACAGGCTGTGTGATACAGCTATAGTTGGTATATCTATAAATGTTGGATACAGTAATCTGCTTGCCAAGAATGTGAGAAGCCAGATTGACCAGTGCAGTGAATATCTTTGCATGATACATGCTAATGATAATGGCGGTGTGTACAATGAAAAACAGATGCCTTTTACATTTACAAGAGGAAGAGGAAATCTTATTACAGACTGGTATCATATTATTGGGGCGCTTATTAAGATTGAATTCTCAGGATGGATGATATTCGATAATAGCGGAACATTTGCAAGAGTCCCAGAGGAATTGCAGACACAATATGTGCGTATGTTACATGCAATTGTTAAAGAATGGCAGGGACAGTTTACATTTGTTGAAAGAGTGTTAAATAAGCCTGATAAAAAGCTTATTCTGTTCGGTGCAGGACAGATGTTATGGGATTATATGGATGTACTTGGCAATAAATTTCCTCCATATTTTGCAGTTGACAATGGAAAGATGCGATGGGGAACTAAGGTATGCGGGGTTGATGTAAAGGCTCCGTCAGCAATACTTGATGTTCCGGCACAAGAACGTAATGTTGTTATATGCTGTATGTATTATGATGCGATATCAGCGCAGCTTAAGGCTATGGGTGTTGAACACAGCGAGTTTCAGGACAGATATTTTGTATAGACATTTGGAGGAATGGAAATGGTAAAAGTAGGTGTACAGACTAAAGGAATTCTGCCAGAGATGGGAATTGAAGATGGCGTTGCAATAATTGCAGGGGCAGGATTTGAGATGGTTGATTTTAATCTTGATACATTTTTAAAGAATTCAGATGTCTATGGTGGAAAGATTAATAAATTTTTTGATGCGGATATTGAAGATATTCTTGCGTACTTTGGCGAGTATAAGAAGATGTTTAATAAATATGGAATTAAGCCGTCACAGATGCATGCCCCTTATCCTATGTATGTGCTGGGACGTGATGATATAAGCCAGTATATGCAGAATGTTGTAATACCAAAGAGCATTCAGATTGCCGGTTTCCTTGAGATTCCATGGGTAGTCATGCATCCGTTCAAGATGCAGTATAAGTACGGACTTGAGGCTGAACAGGCAATGAATGTACAGTTTTTCTCATCTCTTATACCGGAGCTTAAGAAGCACAATGTCAGAATATGTGTTGAGAATCTCTATGAAAGTGTTGGAGGGCGAATAACAGAAGGTACATGTGCGGACCCGGACGATGCTATATTTTATGTTGATATGTTAAATATGATGGCAGGTGAGGAAAGGTTTGGTATATGTCTTGATACAGGACATATCCAGCTTGTACACAGACAGCCTGCAGATTATATCAGGAAGGCTGGCAGTCGTCTGAAGCTTTTGCATATGCATGAAAATGATGCATATGGAGATCTTCATCAGATGCCTTATACATTTGGCAGCAGTCCTTTATGCGGTACTGACTGGGAGAGTTTTGCTGTGGCACTTGCTGAGATTGGATTTGACGGGACTTTAAGTTTTGAGACATTTCCTTGTGTAAACAGCTTCCCATATGGAACAAAAGAAGAGGTGCTTCGGACTATACATGAGGTTGGAGAGTATATTAAGAGGAGAGTTGAGAGTGCGAGATAAGTATATTCGTGTAGATTAATGCGGAAAAATGCAAAATGTTCATGCAAAATAATGTTAAAAATAAAGAAAAATGCATTGATTTTTACATGAATGTTTATTATATTGTAATCAGAACCTTTGAGGAGGGTAGATTATGTATAGAAAAATTACAACTTTTCTGGAACAATGGAAAGAAAGTGAGCATCGAAAACCTCTGATATTACAGGGGGCAAGACAGGTGGGAAAGACATATTCTGTTCTGGAATTCGGACGTACACACTATGATAATGTGGTATATTTTAATTTTGAGACGAACCCTAAGCTTAATGAAACATTTGACGAGAATATTAGTCCAGATTATCTGATACCTATTTTATCTCATATTGCGGGACAAACAATAGTGAAGGAAAGAACCCTTATAGTTTTTGATGAGGTACAGCTTTGCGAAAGAGCATTGACTTCACTTAAATATTTCTGTGAGGATGAACCGGATTATCATATTATTGTTGCGGGAAGTCTGTTGGGCGTTGCAGTTAACAGAGCCAGATTTTCATTTCCTGTTGGAAAAGTGGATATGAAGACAATGTATCCTATGGATGTTGAGGAGTTTATGTTAGCTCTTGGAGAAGATGATCTGGTTTCAAGGATAAAAGACTGCTTTAATACAGATAAACCATTACCGTCAGCGCTACATGATGCGGCGATGAATATATATAGACAATATCTTATTGTGGGTGGTATGCCAGAGTGTGTCATGCAATATGCAGAAACAAAGGATTTTATATTAGTACGGCATACACAGGATACTATACTTGCAAGTTATCTTAATGATATGAGTAAGTATAATAATCTCAATGAAATTAAGAAGACAAGACTTGCATATGATAATATTACTGTACAGTTATCGAAAAAAAACACTCGCTTCCAGTATAAGCTTATAAAAAAAGGTGGGCGTGCGTCTGAGTTTGAAAATGCAATAGAATGGTTAAATTTATCAGGTATTGTGTCACAGGTATATAAAGTGGAACAAATAAAGAAACCACTTGAAAATTACCGGGACATTGATTCATTCAAAATATATGTGTCTGATATGGGATTGTTATGTGCCAAAAAAGATGTATCTGCTAATGATATTCTTTATATGGTTGATGAACTTAATGATTTTAAAGGTGGCATGACTGAAAATTATGTAAATGTCCAGCTTTCCATTAATGGTTATAACACATATTATTGGCAGTCAGAGCGTGGAGCAGAGATAGATTTTATTATACAGCGTGAAGGCAGACTTATACCAATAGAAGTGAAATCAGCAGATAATACAAGAGCAAAAAGTTTAAAAGTATACATGGATACTTTCAAACCGGAGTATGCAATAAAATTATCTTCTAAAAACTTTGGATATGAGGGCAATAAAAAGATTGTACCTCTGTATGCGGCATTTTGTATTTAGAGTTGGTAAAGACAGGTTAAGAATTAGGCAAAGTTACCGATATATTTTATATAATTAAATCAGATGGGAGAATTGGTTCAAGTTTTCCTGACATGCGAATGGAGTCGCTGGAATATCGGTTAATCAAGGAGAGTTTTAAGATTAGAGTGGAAGCCCTGCATTTGTATGCAGGGCTTTTTGTGAACTAGAGATAGATATGGAACACACAGTTGCAACAGATCCAAAGGAAATTAAATACATAAAGAAAAGATGCAGAAAAGCATTAAGAGAAAAAATGTGCTTTCATATATGCAGAGTATTTCCTGTTAAAAAGAATCTCATAAGCATATGTACATTTGAGGGAAAAGGTGGATTTGGTTGTAATGCAAAACCTCTTGTGGAGAAACTCCATGAAATGAAACCAGAATGTCAATTTGTGTGGTTTGTTAATGATATGAGTAAAGATTTTCCCGATTATATAAAAAAAGTTCCTAATACATTGTGGAGCAGGGCATATTGGTTGACAAGGTCAAAGGTTTGGATTGATAATTATAGAAAACCATTTGGAACATGCAAGCGTAAGGGACAGTATTATCTTAATGTAAATCATTACACAATAGGAATTAAATGTACCGGGCTGTTGAGAGGAAAAGGATTTTCAGAGATGGCATATCTTGTGAGCAAGAATGATTCAGATATGATAGATGATCTGGTTATTGATTCAGACTGGTGTGAGCAGAGCTTTGACAAGGCGTTAGTGTATGAGGGAACATATTTAAAGACAGGAGCACCAAGATGTGATGTTTTATATGGTGACAGAAGTCAATTTAAAGAAAGGTTTCACAAGAAATATAATCTTCCGGATAATGCAAGGGTGATAATGTTTGCACCAACATTCAGGGAGGGTGCTAAGAATGGTGTCCGCAGTGTATATTCTGAAATATGGTCGATAGATTTTAAGAGACTGATAGATAATCTTGAAAAAAAATTTGGTGGGGAATGGTATGTTTGTATAAGAGTTCATCCACAGTTAGCACCAACATTTAGTGAGTATAAGAACCCAGAAGTACAGAGCCGACTTATTGATGAAAGTCAGGCAGATGACATGTATGAGATACTTGCAGCAATGGATGCATACATAACAGATTATTCAAGTGCATGCTTTGAGGCAGGTTTTGCCCATATACCTGTATTTATATATGCAGATGATATACAGAAATATGCAAAAGACAGAGGCGCTTTAATGTGGAATATAGCCACAGACCCAAGGCATGATGTTGGAAATAACAAGAATTTTACGCCTAAGTTGGATGTGAAATTTCCATTTCCCATAGCCAGTGATAATGAGCAGCTTGAAGAAGATATTATGAAATTCCAGCAGGATGAATATGACAGCAGGCTTGATATATTCCATGAGAAAGTCGGACTTGTTTTTAATGGTAATGCAAGCGAGAGACTGGCAGAAGCAATATTCAACAAATTAAAATTATAAGCTAATTTATACACGGACTAGTATTTAAATCGAAAATTGTTGCATGAAATAAAAAAAGCTTCTTTAGCTTGAAAGTGCTCTTATTTACCTAAAAAGGGTATAAAATAACTATTGTAAATTTTGAGTGGTTTCTATCTGTTAAGATTCATTGTAGTTACTACACAGCTTGAATTTTATATATCTTGTTGAACATACTACTATTGCGGTAATTTTCAGAAGTTTAAAAAGGATGATATCTATACGCTGTTTGCGTATATTTGCGGATAACGCCAATTGTCTAAACCAATTAAATATGTTATAAACCAGTGCATGTATCTGAAGTCTTTTGGCATTTGCAATCATTGAATGACTGCTGATCGAGACAAAATCAAAGTTAGATTTGCTTTCTTTGAAGAAAATCTTCATTAGACTTCTTTTACAATAAAACCTTATAAGGTCGTAAGACTATGAACCAGTTTAATACATGAATTAACCATAAAACACAGCATAATAAACTGTGTTTTCTATAGTGATTTAATTGTATTGACAATAAAAATAAACCACTTACTATGCAGGTGAGTTCCCAAATAGCTTTAGTTTCAGGTAAAAAACCTCCATGTTATAATAAATTTAAGGTTCACCAATCCAATTTATTATAATAAGGAGGTATCCAAATGGATAATAATAGTTTATCATATACAAAATTAGATATGCAAATTTGAAGTACAAGTATGGAAATAGACATTTTTAATGTAGAGGGTATTATGTCGATACAGTAGGGAAAATGAAAAGAAAATAGAAGAATATGTAAGAAATCAGATGCAAGAAGATTTGGGATATGATCAGATGTCATTGAAGGAGTACATAGACCTATTTACGGATGAGCCGGTAAATAAGGCAAAAGTTGAAGCACTTTAGGGTTAGCCTTTGGTAGCTATGCACATGGCGAACCTTTCAATGCCTCTTTAGAGCCGACCAGTACTACGGGCTTATAGCCGCAGAGCAAACCACCAGCTGAGCTGGTGGTTATGATTTAAGTTTATCAACTAGATATATGCAGTCTTTTCACGGATAATGTTGTTTTCCTTAAGTCTGATAACATAGCCGGTGCTGTTCAGTTCATATTATTTATAAATCTTAGGTTTGGAAAAACTACTGTTACCACGAAGTAGTGATTTAATGGATATATAGTCTTTAGTGTATACATTAGGGATAAGTTAATATAAGTGGAAAGCAATATTCAATTAAAATATAACAACTGTGTAGCTTTCAGCTACTTCAAGGATGTATTTGTGAATAATCTAGGGTTATGATTTATTATGTAGATATAATTTTTATGTATAATTTATATTTAAATTTAGTAAATAAAATAACGTTATATTTGTATAACGATGCAATAACTTAAGGATTTAAATAATAGTATTAAGTAACTTTAAGTTTTTTACATTGATTTTTTTAGAAAAGGTGATAAAAATGAAAAAAATAAAAATATTACAGTTTCCTTTAAGTTCTTCATTTGGTGGTGTAACACATTATGTATTGAATGTATGGAAAGAGTTAGATAAACAAAAATTTTCATTTGATTTTTTGACATTTAGTAAAGAATTATTTTTTGAAAAAGATTTGATTAAAGATGGATCTAAAGTATTTCATTTCACATGTTATCCACAAGAAAATTTAGAAGTTTTTAAAAAAGAGTTTATTGATATACTAAAAAATAATTATGATATTATTGAATTACATACGTCATATTGGAAAAATACAATTATGGAAGAAATAATTAGGAATGCGTGTGATAGTAAGATTATAGTTCATGCTCATGCTACAGGTATTGCTCCAAAACCAATTGATTTATGTGAATATGAAAAGTGTCTTAAGCAGCATGTGATAATTAGAGATACATTAAAAAGTGACTTGATAGATGAAAAGTTGGCTTGTTCAGAAGAGGCAGCAAAATGGCTATTTGGAACAGAAAAAAATGTAAAAATCATTAATAATTTTATCACTATAAATAATTTTAAATTCAATAGAGAAGATAGACAAAAAAAGAGAGAAATATTAAAAATGAAGGATGCATTTGTAATAGGAATGGTAGGACGATATGAACTAGAAAAAAATCATGCTTTTTTGATTGAAATTGCTTCAAAATTAAAATGTTATATTACAGATTTTAAGATTTTAATGATAGGTGATGGCTCGCAAAAGGATAATATTAAAAAAGAGATATATAGTAGAGGTTTGCAGGAGTTTTTTATATTAATAGATGCTGTTGATGATACAAGCGATTGGTATTCTGCAATGGATATTTTTGTATTACCGTCAATTAAAGAAGCATTTGGATTGGTATTACTCGAGGCACAATCAAATGGATTACCTTGTTTATGTAGTACAGAGATTCCATCAATTGTGATAAACAAAAAATATTCAAAAAGAATATCTTTGTGTGACATGGATGAATGGATAGAAACAATATTATTTTATTATAAAAATAAGAATAGCTATAAAGCTAGGAATGTTTTAATTGATTATAAAAAATTTGATTCGTCTTATATTATAAAAAGCATAAAAAAAATATACGAGGAGATAAGTTTATGAGAAAGTTTTTTCATTGGCATATTGCATTTAGATGTGCAGAAAATATGGCATTTGTAGCTGTGAAAAATCCAAATTGGGGATGGGCGGCTGATCCTTTTTTAATAAGATATAATGGAAAAATAATGTTGTTTGCTGAATTATATTTGTATAAATCGGAAAGAAACGGTGTAATTGGTTATTGTGAATGGAATGGACATAAGTTTGAAGAATGGAAAGTTTCTATGGATAAACATTGGCATTTATCATATCCTAACGTTTGGAGTGAAAATGGAAAATTATACATGTGTCCAGAGACTAATCAGTTAGAGGAGGTCGCAATATATGAATTGGTAAGTTTACCAAATAATTGGATAAAAAAAAGTATATTATTAATGAATGGAAGATATGCAGACAATACTTTTCTTAATTATAAAGGAAAAGAATATTTGTTTACATATAAACATAATGAAGTTTCTAATATTAAGGGAGATTTGTTGATGTTTGAGGTTACTAAGGAGGGGGTAGGAACGCCAACAATAATAAGTGATGATATTAGAAAAGCAAGACCTGGGGGGAATTTCTTTTGGAATAACGGAAAATTAATACGTGTTTCACAAGATTGCGAAGATGAATACGGCAAAGGATTAGTGTTTTCAGAAGTTTTGAGTGTTTGTCCAGAATTTAAAGAAAAAATAATAAAACAGGTTTATCCAGATGATATAAAAATAGAATCAGATAAGAATTATGTTGGTATTCATACATATAATAGATTAGATGATCTTGAAGTGATAGATTTGAAGTACGAGGTTTCTTCTGAAGAAGAAACTATTGCAAGTAATCGTGTGAAAGAAGTTTTTACAAATAAATATTAGTATTAGCTATTGAGGATTAAGTATGAAAAAAAAGATATTTGTGTTTGGCAGAGGATATTATTATAAATTAAAAAAAGAACAAATTATGGGTAAATATAGCATTGATGGTTTTTTAGATAATAAAATTATAGTTGGAAGAGAAGAAATGTTTGATGGTTTGCCAGCTTATAATCCCATTTTTTTGAAACATCATCCAGATGTAATAGTAATAATTGCTGTTTCGAGAGGGGTAATAGATGTTTATTATCAGATAAAAAAAATGGGAATTGTAGATGATAATATTGTTTTTTGTCATAAAATGCAACCTTCATTTGATGTGGCAGATAATATTTTTTCACACAATGCAAGAATATATGCAAAAGATAATATAATTCATATAGAAGATCAAGATGGGGAATGGCAGATATTGAGTGATGATGATTATAAACAATATATAAAACATTATGTCAACAATTATATATGTGACATAAAGTTGATAAATCAATTAAGCATAAAGCCTGTAAGCGAAAGCTTTGGATTAGAATACGGAAAACCTATTGATCGTGTTTATATTGAAAAATTTTTAAATATAAATCAAAAATATATCACTGGACATATATTGGAGGTAGCAGAAAATTATTATACTAATAAATATGCATATGGAACATATGTATCACATATAATGCATGTTTTAGGTGGTAATGGTATGAAAAAAATGAATTTAGAAAGTGGAGAGGGATGTGAAGAGAATAGTGTAGATTGTTTTATATGTACTCAAACATTACAAATGATATTAGATATAGATAGTGCAATAAAGAATATATATAGGTTATTAAAGCCAAATGGAACTGCGCTTGTGACAATTCATGGAATTGCAGCCTTATCAAAATCTGATAGTGCAAGTTGGGGAGAATATTGGAGGTTGACAAAATCTGCATGTAATAAACTCTTCTCAAAATATTTTGGTGATAATAATATAGAGGTAATTACATATGGAAATGTTAAAACGGCAAGTGCTTCTTTATATGGATTGTGTGAGGAACAATTGGAACAGCAAGATTTTATTTATGATGATGAAAGATATCAGGTTATTATAGGTATAGTGGCGAGGAAAAATGATGAAAAAAATAGAAAATAGTATACCATTTCCGATTGAAAATAAGGTGGAAGGGAAAATAATAATATATGGAGCAGGTAGGTATGGTGAAATTGCAAGAGTCGCATTGGAACAAATGGGGTATAAAGTAACTTGCTATATTGATAAAGCATTAAGTGGAAATTATCTTAATGGAATAGAAGTTTGTTCACCTAAAATTATAGGTGATTATGTTGATGAAAATTTTATTATTGCATCTCTAAATTGTCATACACAGATATTTAATTTGCTTAAAAATGAAGGCGTAACAAATATATATAATTTAACTGAAATAATAAATCTTAAAATTTCTGATGATAAATTATCTGAATATGCACAGGAGGAATTACACCATAAAGAAAAATATTTGAACATGATTAAATATGCAGAAAGAAATGAATTGGTACTTCAACATTGTGAAGTCGTTGTGACAGAGAAGTGCTCATTAAAATGTAAAGATTGTGCAAATTATATGCAATATTATACAAAGCCTGAGGATATTTCGATAAAAAGTATTATTAAAAGTTTTGATAATTTGTTAAATACTATAGATAGACTATGTGAATTAAGATTATTGGGAGGAGAGCCATTTATATATAAAGAACTTGCAAATCTCGTAAAGTATTATTTGGAAAATGAAAAAATTGAACATATAACAATATATACAAATGGAACGATTATTCCTAATCAAGAACTTGTTGATGTATTAGGAAATGATAAAATAGTAGTTCATATTTCAAATTATGGAACTATAAGTAGAAAAGTTAATGAGATATGTGAATTGTTTAAAGAAAAAGGAGTCACATTTTATGTACATAATTATTTAAAGTGGAAGGATTTTGGAGGACAAAATGAAAGAAATTACACGCGAGAAAGATTATTAACTGTTTATAACAGTTGTTTTTCAGCTAAGTGTTATACATTTTATAGAAATAGGTTATATAAATGTCCAAGATCTGCCCATGGTGAAAGATTAAAATTTTTTAAAAATGGTTATGATGAGAGCATTTCATTTGAAAGTGTAGAGAATTATGGGATTAAGAGAGAAAAATTAAAATGTATGATTGAAAGGGAAGAACCATTAACGGCATGTAGGTATTGTAATGGAGAGGGAATACTTTCTAAGGAAATTGATGCTGGAATTCAGGTTTCAAGAGATTGTTATGAATAATATTGAAAAATTGTTAAATACAAAAAAAAGTATATATGTATATGGAGCTGGTGAGTATGGAAGAACCGTACTTTCATATCTTATAATGGTTGGCATAGATGTAAAAGGAATAATAGTATCTAATATGAGTGGAAATTTCGATTCAGTGTTTGGAGTAAAAGTATTTTTATTTGAACAAATAAAGGATATCATAAAAGATGAATCTATTATTTATGTAGCAATGAAAGAAGTTTATATGGAAGAAGTAAAGAAAAATCTTTTAGATAATGGAGTATCAAATTTTTTTTTAATGTGCAATGAAGATTTGATTCAAATAAAAAAAGATTTTATAAAAGAATATAATAAATATGACATTGAGAATGAAAAGATTTTTGTTGAATGCTTTAATGGAAAAGATTTTATGTGTAATCCTAAATATATTGTTGTTGGGATGTTAAAAAAATCTCCTAATGTTAATATTGTTTGGGCAAAAAAAGAGTTAGAAGAAACTAAATCAGAATTGCCCAAGAAAGTAAAGAAAGTTGAAATGTATTCAGTAGATTATTATAAGGAACTTCTAACATCAAGAGTCATAATAACTAATGATATTATTGGAGTTTTAAATATAAAGAGGGAAGGACAGTACATTATAAATACATGGCATGGATGTGGACCATTTAAAAGAAATGGGATAAGTGAGAATATAACAGGTAAATGGATTTTAGATGCGTATAAAAATGCAGATGCATTTATAGCAGCATCAAATTTTAATGTTGAATTTTATAGAAAAGAATTTGATTATAAGAATAAAATTTTAGAGTACGGTTTTCCCAGAAATGATATTTTTTTTAATCCATGTAATTATGATTTAAAACGCAAAATATGTCAGAAATATAATATAGATATAAATAAAAAAATTGTGTTATATGCACCTACTTATAGAGGTGCATGTTCAATGGAATCATTTAAATATTATACACTCAATACTGATATAATAATGGATAAGATAAATGAAAGATTTGGTGGAAATTATGTATTACTTGTAAAATATCATCCGGAAATAGCAAAACATAAAAAATTGCGATGTGTTAAAAATGCAATAGATGTATCTGATTATTTTGATACACAGGAATTACTTTTTGTTAGTGATATCTTACTTTCAGATTATTCAAGTATTATATGGGATTTTTCATTACAATATAAACCAGTGTTTTTGTATCATGATGATATGGAAGAATATGAAAATGAAAGGGGATTTTATAGTAATCCTAGTGAATGGCCGTATATTATAGGTCATAGTGTTAATGAGCTTATTAACAAAATAGAAGAATTTGATTATAATATTTATGAAATAAATTTAAAAAAATTTTTCTGCAAGTATGGAGTTTTAGATGATGGACATGCAACAGAGAAAGTTGTAAATTTTATAAAGGAAATAATGAATGATAAAAAAAAGTACAAATAAATGTATAGCTATTTTTTGCTTTTATGATAGTGAAGGAATAGTACATGATTATGTAAAATATTTATTGAAACAGTTAAGCATAATATCTGATGAGCTTATTATGGTTGTAAATGGTAGTATAGATAAAAATAGTTTTTATGATATAAAAAAATATATTAGTAAAATATTTGTAAGAAAAAATAGTGGATTTGATGGAGCAGCATATAAATATGTGTTAAGCCGAATAACTGATATTAAAATATATGATAGAATTATTTTATGTAATGATTCATTTTTTGGGCCAATTGATGATTTTTATAAAATATTAAAAAAAATGACAAATAAAAATTATGACTTTTGGGGATTGCGGTATGTAGATAATGGTTTAATAGATTATTTGGAGTCTTATTTTCTAGTATTTGAAAGAAGTGTTATACATTCAGGGGATTTACTGGAATATTTTAATGATTTAAAAGATATTAATAACGCTGGATATTTAGAGATTTGCTCATGTTTTGAGAGAGGATTATTTTCTTTTTTACGAAGTAAGAATTATAGATTTGGTGCATATGCATTTGATAATGATAATGATATTTTTTATTCTGCAGATGCAAATTTAATCAAGTATAATGTACCTATTATAAAACGAAAAATACTAAATTTTAATGAATATGGAGTAGATCAATTTAGGCGTATATTATATTATATTAATGAAAATAGTAGTTATCCCATTGATTTGATTTTGGAATATTATAAATATAAATATCAAAAAAATTATTTAGAAATAGATTTAAAAATGGAGGATACGGAAAAAGAAACAAATGATATAAAAATTCCCATGTTAAAAAGAAATAGAAAAGAACTTATCTCATTCATTGAAAAAAATCCTTCAATATATATATATGGAACAGGTTTTCATGCAGGTAATATATGGTTCGAGTTTAAATATTATATAAAAAAATTTAATGGGTTTATACAAAGTGATGATTATTTTATTGATTCAAAAATTTTGTTTGGGGAAAAAATCTTATCTATTAGTAAGGTGCCAAATGGGAGCAATATTATACTTGCTGTAGGTCAGTCTAATGAAAAAAATATTTACAATAATATATATAAAAAATATAAAATATTTAGCATATGGAGATGAAAAATATGAACGTTGCCTTGATTTTTGCAGGTGGTTGTGGAGTAAGAATGAATAATAATACTATTCCAAAGCAATTTTTAAAATTACATGGAAAAGAAATTATAATTTATACGTTAGAGATATTTCAAAAACATAATTGTATTGATGGTATGGTAGTTGTTTGTATAAAAGAATGGATAGATACATTAAAAGAATTAGTATATAAATATAATTTAAATAAGGTGCTTGGTATTGTTGAAGGGGGAAAAAACACACAGGAATCTCAGTTTTTGGGATTAAAATATATGGAAAATCTTGAATGCATAAAAGATGATAGTATTGTATTGATACATGATGGAGTAAGACCATTAGTAGATGAGTTAACTATTACTAGAAATATTGATATGGTAAAGAAGGCAGGTTCAGCAATAACAGTTACAGATGCAATAGAAACTATTGTTTATTCGGATAATGATCATAAAATTAATGAAATAGTAGATAGAAAGAAATGCAAAATGGCAAAGGCTCCTCAAAGCTATTATTTTAGAGATATATATAATATGCATAAAAGGGCTATAAAAGATGGAAAATTGGATTTTATAGATTCAGCATGTATGATGAATTATTATGGAGTGAATTTGCAAGTCGTGGAAGGAAATGATGAAAATATAAAAATTACAACGCCAACTGATTATTATTTGTTTAAGGCTATAGAAGATGCTAAAGAAAATTTTCAAATATGGGGGTAAGATACATGTGGAATATTTTGGATGAAAATATAGAAAGTTGGAAAATATTCAAATCTATAAATGTAGTAAAATTATTTAAAAATAAGAAAATAATGATTACAGGTGCAACTGGATTAATCGGAAAAGCATTAGTTAATACTTTTTTAGAAATGAATAGAGTTTGGAATTTGAAAATAAAAATTTATTGCGTGGTAAGAAATGCAAATAAGGCAAAAAAAATATGGAATGACTATAAGGATAACTTAATATTTATTGAAAAAGATCTTAGCAGAGAAAATATGAATGATATAACTGACAAAGTTGATTATATACTACATACAGCAGCAATTACTGATAGTTCTTCTTTTGTTAATAAACCTGTAGAAACTATATTGATAGGATTACAAGGAATAAATAATGTTTTGGATTATGCTTATAAAAATGAAATTCAATCTGTAGTTTTTCTATCTTCTATGGAGGTATATGGAGAAGGATTTGGGTTAAAAGAAATAGATGAAAATATGATAGGAAGTTTAAGACCGTTAGAGGTAAGAAATAGCTATCCAATAATGAAAATAATGTCAGAAAATTTGTGTATATCATATTTTAATGAATATGGGGTTAATGTAAAAATTGCAAGATTGGCACAAACTTTTGGACCAGGAGTTGAGTATAATGATAATAGAGTGTTTATGGAATTTGCAAGATGTGTTATTGAAAAAAAAGATATTATATTAAATACAGAAGGTAGTAGTGAAAGAATGTATTTATATACATATGATGCAGTAGAAGCATTAATGTATATATTATTAAAAGGGGAAAATGGTCAGGCATATAACGTTGGTAATAAAAATACTTATTGTTCAATATATCAGATGGCAAATTTAGTTAAAAACGAAATAGCAAACAATGAAATAAATGTTATTATAAACAAAAAAGAAAATACAAAGTATATGAAAGAACATCACTATAAACTAAAAACAGAAATGATTGAAAAATTAGGATGGGAACCTAGATATAATTTGTATGATATGTATAAAAGTATGGTAAAGTATTTAATGTAATAATATATATGGAAAGTGAAAAATAAAATGCAAATAGTATGTGCAAAAAGTTTGAAGCAATTACAAGATTATGTTGAAGGGGAAATATATATATATGGTGCTAGAACAGTTGCTATGAGGACATATGATTATCTTGTAAATAATGATAAAAAAGTTAAAGGATTTATTGTTTCTCAAAAATATGATAATCCTCTCAAATTAATGAACAAAGAAGTGCTAAGAATTGAAAATTATAGATATAAACAATTTGAATGTATTGTTATTGCCGTAGGAGACTATTGTGTGTCAAAGAAAATAGTTGAAGATTTAAAACTGTATAGTATAAAAAAGGTAGTTATTGTTTATTACGGTGTTATTGATAAGTATTTAGGATGTAAAATATATAATCATAATTGTTATATAAAACAAGCGGAAGTAGGCGAAAACGTTTCAATTGTTGTAGATGATAGTTCAAAGCTAATAATTGAGGATGGGGTTATCATTGAAAGTGGTTCAATTTTAGTAGCAGATAATTCGATTATTAAAATAAAATCTGGTACATATATAGGGAAGAAAAGTCTAATAAGTGCAACAGGTTGTAGTAATTTAGTGATAGGTAGAGAATCATATTTTAATCAAATAAATGTACATGTTTTTAATAAAAGTAAAATGAAAATGAATAATGATACTATAGTACATGATAGTATTAATATAGATGTTATAAATAATTCATATATGTGCATAGATAGAAACTGCATATTTAATAGTGGATATATTTCAGTATATAATAGTGCAAAAATAGAAATAGGAATTAATTGTACATTTGGAGAAAGACTTTCTCTATATGTTGAAAAACAAAGCAAAATTATAATAGGAGATGATTGTATGATATCAATTAATGTATCTATGATTACAGGTTTACATCATATTTATAATTCAGAAAATGAAAAAGAAATAACAAATTTGAAACCTATAATAGTAGGGAATCATGTATGGTGTGGCGCTAATTGTCAATTAATTTCTGGTAGTGAAATAGGAGATGGGTGTGTAGTTGGAGCAGCTAGCTTAGTTAATAAAGTGATTAAAGCTAATTCAACATGTGCAGGAATAAAATTTTGCGTGAATGTAATATAAGATGGGAAAGATAAAATACTATGGTGTGAAAGAAAAAATGTTTTAAAGTGTATATTAAGAGGGCTATAAATGAAAGATAAAATTATTATTTTTGGAACAGGTCAATATTGGAATAATAGGAAAAAATATATATTAAATACATGTGACATTGTATGTTTTTTAGACAATAATCCTAATAAGTGGAATAAAAAACTATGTAATAAATGGATAAATAACCCCGATAATATATTGAATTGCGATTTTGACTATGTATTGATAATGTGTAAAAGTCAAGATGAAATATATAAACAATTAATCAGAATGGGGGTTTCTACACAGAAGATAATTACATATAAACAATATAAAGAGATAATTATAAAGGAATATTATGTAAAATATGGTAAAAAAGTAAATGCACATTATGATGTGATATGTATTTCTACGGCTTTAAATTATAATGGTGGAACGATGGCTGTAATATATGCAGTTAAAGCTTTGAAAAGTATAGGAAAAAAAGTACTTTTATGTGCAGAGGATTGCAACGAAAAATTATTGGATGAATTAATTAATGAAAATATAGAAATACTTATAGCACCAAGTTTATCTGCTGTAATTAATGATATAATAATGAGTTATATAGAAGATTGCGAAATAGTTATGGTGAATGTATTTCAGATGTTACCAGTAGTGTGTCAGCTAAAAGGAAAGAAACCTGTATTGTGGTGGATACATGAACCTGAGGAATTATATAAGCCAGTATTAAAAGAATTTTCAGAGTATAACAATAAGGCATTATTTGATAGTGTGAATATAGTGGCTGTTAGTCGAATCGCACAAAATAATTTTAATGAGTATTTTTATAATTGTATCAAGAAAACTTTAGCATATAGCATTCCAGACATATTAACAAAAAAAGAAATAAAATATGAAATACAGTCAAAAAATAATCGCATAATTACATTTGCGATTATAGGATCAATAATAGAAAGAAAAGCACAAGATATTTTTATAAGTGCAATAAATCAGTTATCTAAAGAAGAAATAGATAAATCAAGGTTCTATATAATAGGTTCTTATGACAGTGGAGAATATGCAAGTAGGATTATTGAAGAATCAAAAAAACTGAAAAATATTATTGTCACAGGAAATTTAACCCGTGAGGAGATGAACAATATATATTCTAAAATAGATATTGTTGTATGTCCTTCCAGAGAAGATCCATTACCAATAGTTATGACAGAGGCAATGATGTATAGGAAACCATGTATAGCATCTGATAGTACAGGTACAGCAGATTATATCAAGGATGGAATAAATGGATTTGTATGTAAGACTGAAGATTCAGAAGACTTATGTGAAAAAATGAGATATTTTATTCATCACCAAGAGAAAATTGAAATAATGGGTAAAGAAGCTCGAAAGGTGTATGAAGAATATTTTACAATGGATAAGTTTGCGGATAGATTATGTAATCAAATGCAAAAAACAATTGATATGTTTAATGAAAAGAAAATGGAGGAATTATGCCGTTAGTTTCAATTATAATGCCATCATTAAATGTAGTCAGTTACATAGAAGAATGTTTGCAAAGTGCAATAAATCAGACACTAAAAGATATAGAAATAATATGTATTGACGCTGGTTCTACAGATGGGACAAGAGAGGTTATAACTAAATATCTTTTAACAGATAAAAGAATTCGCCTAATAGATAGCACTGTAAAGAGTTATGGCTATCAGGTGAATCTGGGAATACATGAAGCAAGAGGAGAATATATAGGCATTCTTGAAACGGATGATTATGTCGATTGTGAAATGTATGAGCGATTATATGAAGTGGCTAAAAAGGATTACGCAGACTATGTACGAGCAGATTATGATGAACTATTTGAGATTAAAGGTAAAAGGATATTTAATACCCGTCACATTTTTAATGATATTAGGAATTATAATATTGAAACAATAGCTGAAAGTATGCCGGAAGTGTTTACTAAAGATTTTAATATCTGGAGCGGTATATATAGGAAAAAGTTTCTTGATAAGTATAATATTCGTTTAAATGAGACACCAGGGGCTGCGTTTCAAGACATAGGATTTAAATTATTAACATTATCATATGCCCAGAAAATAATTTATATTAATTATAGTGGTTATAGATACAGATTAGAACGAGAAGGTTGTTCAAGCTGTAATAATAATGTATTAAAGTTTGCATGGCAGGAATTTAAAAGATTAATATATGAGACAAACATTTCTAAAACATGCACATTTAAATATGTAATATATAGAATGATAGATGTTTTTATATGTGAATATAATAAATTGATTTTAAAAGAAAGCGTTGAAAAACAGTTTGACTTTGAAGAAAAATTCATAGAGCCATATTTTATATGGTTTAAAGAAGAGATAAGCGGATATTTGAAGAAGGAAATTATATCATATGATCTGCTAAATGGATATCAGCTTAATAATTTGATTCCGTTGTTAGATAAAAAAATCGAATATGATAGAAATATAATAATAGAAAATGAAATTAAAGAAAAAAATTGGAATAAAATATCTGAGATGGCTGGGACATCAGAAGTTATTGTTGTTAGTTATGGCATAAGAGGCAAGAATGCGTTGAAACAGTTAATGTTGAAGTACATTAATGTTATTGCGGTGTGTGATAATGACAAGAATGTAAGAATGCAGAAGATAGGATTGCCAATAATGTCAGTCGAAGATGCCGCAAAGGTTTATAAAAATGCAATATATGTCATAGCAAATAAAAATTGCGCAGAGTCGTTAAAAAATCAGCTTATGAGTATGGGAATATCAGAAAAACAAATTGTTCTAATGATGTAATTGGTATGAAGACACTTATGGAATTGAAAAATATATTAGGAGATTAGGAATATCTTGACAATTACTTGAGATTTTATTAATATAATTTATATACAATACAACATTGTTAACAAAAGCAGTTTTTTATATTACCTGTGTGGTTGTTATATTAATTTCATATAACAATGGGCGGTACAGGGTCTGTTTATCTCGGTTATGTCTGTATTTCATTATGAAAATCTTGCTTTTAATAGGGTATAAAGCAGGATTGTATGATATAATCATAGTGAATATATGGTCTATTTGTATTTCCTGCTTTATCGGTAATCAGATAAGGAGAAGGAATTATGAATGGTAACAGAGGGTACAAGAGTGATGTGTTTAGTATGTTGATGGAGGATAAGAACAATTGGTAAATCAGTTGATTACATTGCTTTTATCAGATGGAAGAACAGAAGATTTAAAGAAATCTGCTTCAGATAAAGAATATCAGATACAGTTATTGAAGGAGTACGGTTTAATGTAGATTAAAAGCCTTTGGAGATGCAATATTCTCTAAAGGCTTTTAATAAATATTAATTAAATGGTAATATATGGTTACAAAAATTATGTAAAAGTGATTGTAAAAAACTTAGAAGTGAATAATGCATGAAAGGTATATAACAGCATGAATACCACAATGAAAAATGAACTTATAAATAAACTGAATATATTGATTGGTTTGCATGAACAGATTAACCCTATATCATCAGATGATGGTATAGAGATATTGGCGCAATGTCAAGAATATGCGATAAATGTAGGAACAATATTAGAACAGAATAACGATGGTCTGGAAGTTGTTCATATGTTAGAGGAATATTGCGAATGTGTGTATAATATGTCGTTATATAATAATTTTTATGAGATACAAAAGAAATCAGTAGCGCTGTTAAAAGATGTATATACTCAAATATCTAATATGGAAACACAATATACAATAGCATTTTTTCCATATAAAGTTGAGATGTGGGATTCTTTAGAGAGTGTCTGGAAAGCGGCAAGTAAGGACAAGAGATGCAGATGTGATGTTGTTGTTATTCCATATTTTGAATTTGATAAGCGGGATAAGCAATGGAAATTAGCATATGATGGGAACAGATTTCCAGATTATGTACAAGTTGTTAATTATGATAATTATGTTCTTAAAAATATAAGACCGGATGCAGCGTATATACATTACCCTTATGATGATTCTAATAAAGTTACAACTATACATCCTAATTATTATTCGGATAAAATAAAAAGTTATAGTAATAAACTGATATACATACCATATTATGTTACAGCAGGTGCTATTTCAGATAATCATAAGCATTTTCCTGTTTATAAGAACATAGATTATTATATTGCACAGTCTGAATATTTTAAGGAGTCGTGCAGGGGTACGACTGTGTATGATAAAATGCTTCCATTGGGTTCACCTAAAATAGATAATGTTATATATAAATGTGAGATGAAGAATAATGTTTCAGAACAGTGGAAAAAGATTCTTGCAGGTAAAAAAGTAGTTATGCTTAATACAACGCTTGGAGATATACTGAATTCAAGAGAAATTTTATTAGTGAAACTCAGACATTTTTTTGAACTTGTCAAAGATATGAAAGATATTGCTTTAATATGGCGTCCGCATCCGCTTACAGAGGCAACCTATAAGTCGATGCGAGAAGAACTCTATGAGGGATATATCGAACTCAAAACATTTTTTATGAATAATAATATTGGAATATATGATGAGACTAATGATATTTCGGATACTATAGCAATAAGCGATGCATATGTTGGTTCAGATGGAAGTTCAGTTATTAATATGTTTGGTGTAGCAGGAAGACCATGTTTTATATTTAATAACTTTTTAGTTGATGAATGTTCATATCAACAGCAACATAGGTTAAATATAATTGGAGCGTATATTAATGGCAAAGATATATATTTTGTGTCAGATATTTTTCCAGGAATATTTAAAGCTGAAAATATATGCACTGCCGTGAAAACACAAGGTGAGAATATATCATGTGTGTATATGGGAGATATAAGAGGGTGTGAAAGCCATATATGGCAGCAGCCATATGCATACATCTGTAATGATGAAAGTGGAACATATATTAGTCCTTTATATGGTGAATATATATCTTTTTGCAAATGCAATATTGATTCGCAGGCTGGACAGAATAAAGACAGTTATACAATTACATGTACAGATAAATATGATGCAAGACCATTAGGGAAAATGTATAAGTTTCGTGACATGCTCATGTTTCTTCCGTATGATGGTTTTACAATTTGGAAATATAACATAAAGTCTGAAGAATGGATAATTGATAGATATACATTAGCTGTGCTTGCAAAGAAAATTAAGAACCTGTCTTATGGAATGCTTGATTATAATGCAGTGTATGCTAGAGATTATATGTGGATGATTACAGGCTGCTCTAATTCTTTATTAAGATATGAACCATATACAAATGATTATAAGATATTTAACATATTGAATGATGATTATAATTTCAATGCTATAAGTGAAGATTCTGATGGTATATGGCTGGCGGATTTTTGCAAAAATGAATTAATTAAAATACCTTTTAAGAAAAATGAGATTGATGTTGATAATATTGCAAGAATAAAGATTAATACTGCAATTATTAATAATTCATGGAAAAATATGACGGGTATGAAAAGAGAGTTTAAAACATTTATAATGGTTGGCGATTATATTGTTTTGATTCCAGCTTTTTCTGATACAATTATTAGCGTAAATAAATATACATATATGCAGGAGGTTATTAATAAAGACTTTTTGTCAGAATCGGCAAAACAGTGCAATGGATATAATCCACAATATTTTGATTCTATTAGGTTCGCAACTGCAGTTGACGATAATATATTAATACAGCGTACATATGACAGAAAATTAGCTGTTATTAATATAATGGATAAGACATCTTCTCAATGTTATATGGAAGTGTCGGACGAATTATTAAAAACTAAACTACAGAATTCAGATGGATTTGAAAAGATGGGCAGAGCAGATTATTTCTGTAGAAGAGAGAGCATGTATTTTGGTATAAAACAGTTCTTGTCACAGTTAAGTGCAGGAGAATTAGAAACAGTTGTACACAGACAGAAGGAGAGTCTTAAGGATGTTGTTGCTAATCCTGGAAGTTGTGGCGTGAAAGTACATGAATATATTATGAAGTCACTGTTAGAAAAGTGATAGGAGAAAATATGAATTTATCAGTGTGTATTATAGCTAAGAATGAAGAAAAACATATTGAGAATTGTCTGCGTTCTCTTGTGAATAAGCATGTACAGATAATAGTGGTTGATACTGGTTCACAAGATGATACAAAGAATATTGCATTAAAATATACAAGTTGTGTATATGATTATCAGTGGAATGATGATTTTGGTGCAGCAAAGCAATTTGCTGTATCAAAGGCGGATAATGACAATATATTAATACTGGATTGTGATGAATATCTGCAGGGTGAAGAGTCTGTGCTTATCAAGCTGTGTGATATGTTAAACAAATATCCTTATAAAGTGGGAAGAATTAAATGTATTAATATTCTTAATATGAATAATATTAAACAGGATAAAAGCTGGGAGTGGATAAGCAGGGCTTTTAATCGCAAATTCTGTACTATATATGGGAAAATACATGAGCAGATTATATCTAATTCAGGAGAGGCAGTAGAAACATTTTTATCAGGAATAATTATAAATCATATGGGTTATTGTCTTGATGATGATGAGAGAAAAGTTAAGGCTGAACGAAATATAAAACTGCTTGTTAATAGACTTGATGAGATACGAATGTCATGTGAAAAGTCTCATGAGCAAGAAATTCCATATATATTATACCAACTGGGTAAGAGTTATTATATGGAGAAAGAATATACAAAGGCGTGTGATTACTTTTCTAAGGGACTTTCATATGATTTAGATACGAAGTTGGAATATGTTATTGATATGGTTGAAACATATGGATATGCAATGCTGAATTCCGGAGCGGAAAAAGAAGCTATGTCTTTTGTAAATATATATGATGAATTTGGAGATAGTGCGGATTTTAAATTTCTTATGGGTCTTATATATATGAAAAATGGCTTGTTTGATAATGCTGTTAAAGAATTTAAAAAGGCTGTACTTTATAAAGATTGTAAGGTTGAAGGCGTGAATTCATATCAGGCATACTATAATATTGGAGTTATATATGAGTGCCTGGGATATAAGGACAAAGCCCTTGAATATTATGAGCAGTGTGGAGATTATGAAAATGCACAGAATAGAGAGGCATATATAAAAAACAATTAGTTTTGGAGGACTATGATGGTAGATATTGATGGACAGGATTGTGAATCAATAATTAGGGATTTTTCAAAAGGTGCATTAGTCTGGTACAATTTCAGACAAGACAGCAGAATATTATATATATATTCCAGACAGGCAGATGAAGCGGTACTTGAACTGCTTGAAAGCAAGGGGAAAGTGGATGATTGCAGTGTAGAACAGCTTTTAAATAATCAGATTGCGGGTAATGCATATGATTATATAGTTGGAATTGATGTTATTGAAGAGAGTAGATATCCACAAAAGTTATTAAATATATGTCATGGATTGTTAAAGCCAGAAGGAAGGCTTGTTATTGGAACAGAAAACCGATATGCGATTAAGTATATATGTGGAGACAGAGACCCATATACTAATCACAATTTTGATGGGATTGAGAATTACAGGAGATTGTCGGATGCAGACCGGGATTCTATAGCAGGAAGATGTTATTCTATGGCAGAGTTAAAATCGATGTTTTTGCAGGCTGGATTTGTGAATGATAAATTTTATTCAGTAATGCCATCTTTGCAGGAAACACAGCTTGTATATGCAGAAGGGTATGAACCGGTTGAAGAACTGGCTATGCGGTATTTCCCTCTTTATAACTATCCGGATAGTGTGTTTCTTGAAGAGCAGTACCTGTATACTGATTTAATAAAGAATGGCATGTTTCATAAGATGGCTAATGCTTACATTATAGAATGCAGCATGGACGGACAGTTAGATGATACACTTCATGCAACCATATCACTTGACAGAGGACATGGTAATGCGCTTGTAACCAGCATATGTGAACATGATGGAGTCAGAAATGTAATTAAGAGGGCTGTTTACAAAGAAGGAATACATAAACTTAAAGAGATGCAGGATAATCTTAATGATTTGCATGCAAGAGGAATAAATGTAGTTGATTCATCTGTCGAAAATAATACATTTATAATGCCATATGTTGATGCTCCGGTTGCGATGAATGAATTAAAGGCTATTGCTAAAAAAGATAGAAATGCATTTTTTAAGGCAATGGATGATATGTATGAATTAATTCTTGATTCATCAGAACATACAGGGGTATTATCCGAAAAAGATAAGAACAGTGCTGATGGAAGAGATGTCGGACCTGTACTTGCGAGAGGATATATTGATATGGTTCCACTCAATTGTTTTTATGATGAATCGGCTAAGGATGCTAAGAGCAGATTCATATATTATGACCAGGAATTTTATTGGGAGAATTGCCCGGCGAAGGCTGTAATGTATCGTTCAATAACAATTATATATGATGGCACAGATAAGGAATTTGAGAGGATTGTTCCAAGAAGGGAATTATTTGACCGATATGGATTATCTGAATGTGAGGATATGTGGCAGCGTATGTCATCAAGATTTACAGATGTTTTAAGGAATCAGAAGCCTTTAAGACCATATTATGAGAATAAGAGAGTAGATGGTAGAATTCTTTATACTAACAGGGAAAAGATTAATTACAGTGCAAAGCAATATCAGGAAATTTTTGTTGATATTTTTGAAGGATTTGATGATTCCAAAAAGCTGATTCTTTTTGGCTCAGGCAGATTCACAGAGAAATTTTTGTTTCAATTTGCAGATGATTATGACATTTACTCTATTATTGATAATAACAGTGCAAAATGGGGAACAACAATGCAGGGAGTGCCGATTAATTCACCTGACATATTAAAGGATATTCCGGAAAGAGAGAGACATATTATTATATGTATTAAGGGATATAATGGTGTTGTTAATCAGTTAAAAGATATGGGAATAAAGGATTATCATATATATGATCCGGGAAATGATTATCCAAATAAGAGAAAAGAACAGGTGGCACAAAGACTGGCAGCAGTACAGGGGAATAATTCTGTGGCAGGATTGAATAAATCAGATATAGATAAACCGTACAAAGTGGGATATATAGCAGGGGTGTTTGATCTGTTCCACATAGGACATCTTAATATGTTTAAGCGGGCTAAGGAGCAGTGCAGGTATCTGATAGTAGGTGTGGTATCTGATGAAGGGGTAAGACTTAATAAACAGGCTGAGCCTTTTGTGCCTTTTGATGAAAGAATAGAGATGGTCCGTTCATGTAAATATGTTGATGAGGCTATTAAATTGCCACTTGATTTCTGTGGAACGAGGGATATGTTTAAGATATATCATTTTGATGTACAGTTCTCAGGAAGTGATTATGAACATGATCCGGCATGGCTTGCTGAGAAAGAATTCCTGGAGAAGAATGGTTCAACGATGGTATTCTTTCCGTACACGCAGAGTACAAGCTCTACTAAGTTAAAGAGGGCTATTGAAAACAGGATAAATAATTGACAGGTTTCATAAGTGGGAAAAGAATATTGTTCTTTTCCCACTTATGCAGTAACACTTATCACAAGACCAAGAAGATTTGGAAAGACACTTAATCTTAGTATGATGGAATGTTTCTTTTCGACGGTATCTTATGGAAGAACAGAGCTGTTTGAGGGGCTTAAGATATGGTAAAGTGAAAAATACAGGAATCTTCAAGGAACATATCCTGTTATATTTTTTTCTTTGGCTGGGGTTAAGAATGATGATTATGAAGGTGCTATCAAGTTAATTGAATTTGAAATATCAGATATATATCGCAGGATTAAGCATAATCTTGATCTTGAAAAATTATCAGAGGATGATCGGAATATTATTGAAAGCATGAGCACTGGTATTGATGAATATAAAGCACTTACTGCTATTAAGATGTTATCTGGGATACTTAGTCGGTATTATGGAAAGAAAGTTATTCTTTTGTTAGATGAATATGATACACCAATGATTGAAGCATATTTTAGTGGATACTGGGATAAGATGGTTAAGTTTATGAGAACATTTTTTAATAACACTTTGAAATCTAATCCTTATATTGAGAAGGCTATTCTTACAGGAATAACGAGAGTGAGTAAAGAGTCTATGCTTTCTGATATGAACAATCTTTATGCTGCGTCGATAACAACTCGCAGATATGAGACAGCATTTGGATTTACAGAGGCAGAAGTATTTGCAGCACTTGATCATGCTAAGCTTGGTAAGTATAAGAAGCGTGTTAAACAGTGGTATGACGGATTTGTTATAGGACGATGCAGTATGGGGACTCTTGTATACTACAGGTTATCTAAAGGCAGACAGTGTGAATGAGGATGTATATACATTATCGATTACAAATGTTGAAATATATAAGATGTTTACCAGAATGTTCAGAAAGTGGTTTGCCAGAACAAGAGGAAGTTTTGGCGATTTTCAGAAAGCTTTTCTTAAAGGTGATATAGAAGAAATCAATTATTATATGAACATGGTAACTAATATGACATTCAGTTATTTTGACTGTGGTTCGGGATATGGAATTATAGATGAGACAGAAAGGTTTTATCATGGATTTGTACTTGGACTGATTGCCCAGTTGTCAGATGACTTCTATATTACTTCTAATAGGGGAAATGGAATTGGACGATATGATCTAATGATGGAAGCTAAAGACAAGAAAAAAGATTCCTATATAATAGAATTCAAGGTGTTTGATGCTGGAAAAGATAAAAACCTTGAAGAATGTGCAGATAGAGCATTAGAACAGATTGAAAGGAAGGGATATGATAAGGCACTTGTGGCTAGACAGATTGATTATACAAGAATTAGAAAAGATGGATTCGCATTTGAAGGGAAAAAGTGCTTATAAAAGAGGCGGTGGGAGTGAATCGAAAAGATATTTCGGATTTATAGATTGCTGATAAAACCAGTAAAAAGTAGTAAAAAATATATAAACCAGTAAAAAGTAGTAAAAAATAAATGAAAAATTATAATTAAGGGGTTAAGTATCAAAAAATTCCTCCGATATATAAAACATAAATCAGAAATGATAATAAACATATAGTTTAATTATAGGAAGTTTTTATTTCAAGGAGGAATTTAATTATGGTAGTACAGCACAATTTATCAGCAATCAACACAAACAGACAGATGGGAGTTGTAACAAATGCTCTTCAGAAGTCTACAGAGAAGTTATCATCAGGATATAAGATTAACAGAGCAGCAGATGATGCAGCAGGTCTTTCAATCTCAGAGAAGATGAGAAGCCAGATCAGAGGTCTTAATAAGGCATCTGATAATGCACAGGATGGTATCTCACTTATTCAGGTAGCTGAAGGTGCTCTTAATGAGACACATT